>Ga0172373_10001930_pt1 | contig 32759 bp, 29 predicted proteins | sample Lak10m_2_FD_114546 | JGI IMG/M metagenome (GOLD analysis project Ga0172373, IMG submission 114546) | Freshwater microbial communities from Kabuno Bay, South-Kivu, Congo - kab_092012_10m | ecosystem: Environmental > Aquatic > Freshwater > Lake | place: Democratic Republic of the Congo...
ATCCACTGTCTTTACATGAATCGATTCCATAAATAGTCAAACTCCTTAATTATTTCCGTATAATGCTTGCATTTATCCTTCCAGACTGAGCAGCACAAGACCGTCCCCCTGCGCACCACCCAACGCCGCTGCCACGGCACGGCGCCTTTCCCTGAGCAGCCCGTCGATCTCCTCGAGCTCCACCAGCTCCAGGGCGCCGGTGGGACAGACATCGATGCAGACAGGTTTCTCCATACTGAGACAACGGTCACATTTGAAGGCGATTTTACGCTCGGGGAAGGGATAGATCACCCCGTAAGGGCAAACGGCAGCACAGGTCCAGCAGCCAACGCAGAGATTCTCGTTGATGAGAACCATTCCGCTTGCCTCGTCCCGCCTCAGAGCTCCCGCCAGACAGGCCTCTATGCAGGGCGCCTGGAGACAGTGCCTGCACTGCAGGGGAAAAGCGGCGCCGCTTTCACCCTCGATTCGGACGCGGGACAGAGGCAGCGGGGTTTCCTGCACGGCCTTGAGCAGGGTCTTGCCCTCGCTGCCGCGCTCCGTGGCGCAATAAAGCTCACAGGTTTTGCATCCCAGGCAACGGCCGCTGCGAATTCCGATGACTTTCATGAACAACTCCTCTTGTCTGATTTTTATGCCGCCTCAAAAGGACAATGCCGCCGTCTTGCCGCTACGCGGTCACTCTGCTCGCCCGATACCTACCCCAGAGCCTTCGTAAAAGTGGCGAAAAGAGGGATATCATGGCGATTGCTATAAGCACCGAGGAGATCGGCCGGGTAAAGAAAATGGAAATGCTGCCATGTGAAATCGTGAGCGACTGGCGAAGCGACATCTCTACCAGGCGGCCGATAACCAGCGCCAGCACCATCGGCGCTGCCGGAAAATCCAGTTTTCGCATCACATAACCGACCATGCCGAAGAAAAACATTACCCACATGTCGAAGATATTGTTGTCCGTTGCAAAGATTCCCGTTGCCGCGATCGTGAGGATAAGCGGCATCAGCACCTTGTAGGGAACCTTGAGAAGCTGCACCCATATTCCAACCAGCGGCATGTTGAGGATAACCAGAAAGACATTCCCTATGTACATACTGGCAATCAGCCCCCAGACAAAATCAGGATTGGTCGAAAAGAGCATAGGACCGGGGCGCAGGCCGTGGATCATCAGCGCCCCCAGCATTACGGCCGTCGCGCCCCCGGACGGAATCCCGAGGGTGAGCAGGGGTACCATAGCGCCACCTGCCGCCGCATTGTTCGCACCTTCGGGCGCCGCAACGCCCTCGATGGCGCCAGTCCCAAATTTTTCCGGATGCTTGCTTACCTTCTTTTCCACCGCATAGGCAATAAACGAACAGAGCGTTGCCCCGGAACCGGGCAGCGTCCCGATAAAAAACCCGAGGAGCGACCCTCGCCAAAGCGCCCCAAATGAATCTTTCCAGTCTTGGATGTTAGGAAAAAGGCTACGTAATCCAAGTTTTGCATCCGAAAAAACCTGTTTGATCGGCTCCTCTATGTTCACCAGAATCTCCGAAACGGCGAAAAGCCCGATGGCCATGCCGATAAAACCTACGCCGTCCAGGAGGTACATGCTGTCGAAGGTAAAGCGGGCCACACCGCTTATGGCGTCAATGCCAACGCAGGCAACCAGAAGCCCCAAAATGGCGCTGATGTAAGCCTTCAGAGGCTTGTCGCCGCCCAACGTCGAGACCAGGGTTAGCCCCATGAACGTCAGGGCGAAATACTCCGGCGGTCCAAACGATACAGCATAGCTGGCCAGCGGAGGAGCAATCAACGTCAGCATAACGATGGCAAAGGTTCCCGCAATGAATGACGCCAGGGCGGCCATCCCCAGGGCGGGGCCGGGCCTGCCTTTTTTGGCCATTTGATAGCCGTCCAGCATGGTCATAACCGAGGCGGACTCCCCGGGCAGATTGATCAGGATCGACGTGGTCGATCCCCCGTACATCGCCCCGTAATAAATCCCCGCCAGCGTTATGATCGCCGTGGTCCCGCTCATCCCGAAGGTAACCGGAATCAGGATGGCTATCCCCGTCGTCGGCCCGATCCCAGGCAACACCCCGATCAGCGTCCCGATCAAGACGCCAATAAAACAGAAAAGAATATTCTCCCATGAGGTTGCAACCTGAAAACCCATGACGATATTATCGAATAAGTTGAGCATACTCCCTCCCCAAAAGCTAAAACCCGAACATGTTCGAGGGCAATGTAATCCCCAGCAGGGTGTGAAAAACTATGAAAAGCCCTGCCGTCGCCACCACGGCGAGTTTAAGTGTCAGCGACCACGGCTCCCGTTCCACCACCTTGACCAGAAACATGATGAACAGGAATGTGTCCACTACATACCCTAACACGTCGATGAGGAGGATGTAGACCGCAAGCCCAACCAGAACCAGCGTAATCGCGAACAGAGCTTGCTTTCCCGGGAATACGGACTCACCGTCTTGCACTTTTGCCTGGCTGCGCCAAGCGGAAACGAACAGGATCGTTGCCAACACCGCCAGAAGTACTCCCAGCCAGAGGGGGAGAAATCCCGCACCCGGCCCGAAGGATGTGGAGGGGGGCATCTGCAAAGCACTGAATATCACTAACCCGGACAGGAGCAAAAGAACAATGCCGGCAATCATTTCTGCCTTTTTCATCGGCCGCCTCGCTTGTTTATATTATGCCCCGGAAACCTGGGTGTAGCACTTTCCTCACAGGCTTCCGGAGCATTATCTGCTTTGAGGTTTACTTTTTCTTCTTGACGAGTCCCATGTCCTTGATGACCATCGCATAGCGCTCGTTTTCCTTGGCAAGCCACTTGCCGAAGGTCTCACCGTCCATCCACGCCGCGGAAAGCATGTTGTCCGCCAGGTACTTCTTGAAAATGTCCGTCTTCATGTATTTGACGAAGGCCTCTTCGAGCACCTTCCGCGCGTCGGCCGGAATGTCGGCCGGGGCGACGAGCCCGCGATTCTGAACGTAGGTGACGTTTACTCCCTGCTCCTTCATGGTCGGAACATCGGGGGCGCCGGGCAGCCGCTTGTCGGAATAGACCCCCAAGAGTCTGACCTTGCCAGCCTTAAAGAGTTCCAGCGCCTCTCCGGGATTGCTGACTGCCATGTCGATATGACCGCCGAGAAGGGCCGCGTTGACCTCGCCGCCGCCATTGAAGACAACATAATTGAACTGGACGCCGGCCGCCTTTTCCACCAGATAAGCACAAATGGAGTCTGACGAGCCGAGCTGCGTACCGCCAATGGTTATCTTCTTGGGATTCGCCTTGGCATCCGCAATGACTTCCTTCACCGATTTGTACTTAGATTTGGGGTTGACCATCAGCATATACTCGTCGAAGGCAAAATTGGCGATGGGGGTGAAGTCCTTGAGGCCAACCGGTGTAATTCCCATCAGCGGCGTGGTCATAAAGCTCGTCACCGCCGTGAGGAGGAAATAGGGATTCTTTTTCTTGCCGGCCACATAGGCAAAAGCAATGCCGCCGCTTCCGCCTGGCTTGTTTTCGACAACCAGCGGCTGGGGAAGGAGTTTCTCCTTTTCGAAGGCTGCCGCCATGGTGCGGGCAAAAATATCGCTCCCGCCGCCGGCTCCGGCATGGACGACCAAGGTAATGGCTTTTTCCGGGTATTGACCAGCGCCCAACGCATTTCCCGCGCCGATTGCAACAAAGGCAACAACCAAAAACAATAAGGACAATTTAGACAGACTTCTCATCATCTACCTCCATAATGGTTCGGGAATGCCGACCGTTTCCCAGGAAAAGCACAGCGGCCGGACTGAAAAATTAACTGTTTTCACACTACCCCCGTTTCCTTCAGCAAAGATTGCCGCTATCACCCCCCTTGTTTTCCTCAATCAACGCCGGGTTGACTGGAATGCTCATGGCTGCTTTCGTCGTTTTGATTGTATATCTGCTCAATCTGAATGTCGTAATGGATTTCCAGCTCCCGGGTAGCTCCCTCCACATCCCGCGCAACGATCGCCTTCAATATCCGGTCATGAATGTCGAGCATCAATTCAATCCGGGAGGTATCCTTGAGAAAGTAGTCGCGGCGCATTTTGATCCAGAGGGGCTGAATGGTCATGTCGAGAAGCTTTTCCGTAATCGTTTCGATAAGCCGGTTTTTCGTGGCGCGGGCAATGGCAAGATGATACTCCTTGCCGTAGCGCAGATACTCCTCCAGATCGCCACGCCGGCCTCGTTCGCACTTTTCTTCCCATGCCTTTTGAATCGTGAGGAGATCGGCGTCGGTCGCGACCTTGATGGCCAGCTGGATTACCCCAATCTCCAGCGCCTTGCGGGCCTGCATGTTTTCATAGGGGCTGTCGGATTCCTCAAGAACGGTCAGGGCCTGCCTTTTCAGTTCCTCGGTTGCCGAAGGAGAGCAAACGTAGGTGCCGTCACCGGGACGGCTTTCCAGGATGCCGACAATCTGGAGTGCGCTTATCGCCTCTCGCAGGGAGGGACGGCTTACCCCCATCTGTTCGGTTATGACCCGTTCCGAGGGAAGCCGCTCACCGGGCGCGTAAATGCCGTCGTTGATCATGCGCAAAAGCTGATCGGCAATAAATGAGCTTTTTTTCTTGAACCCTGGAGGGGCGATCTTTGCAAAATTCATTATTTACCCCGAATTGGTCTGACCAGTAAAACTGGTCACCCTAGCTGTACAAAAAATAGCAGGGCCTGTCAAGCGAAAATAAAATATCTCGTTTGCGGACCTGGCGAAATTTCGGCGGATATAAAATGCTGCCGGCAGGGACGCCGGCAGTAGAGATATTGCAGCATATCAGGACAACAAAGGCGGGAAAATCCCTCACCTCTTCGACTCGGCTTGCCTTTAAAGCGGCCTCAGCAGATCCCCGAGTTTTGCCATCAACTGCTCTGTGTCTTCCGGACGGGCGGGGATGAAGGGCGGCCGGACGTTTCGCCAGCGCGCATCGCCCCTTTGCAGGGCAAGCAGGCCTTTCATGGCCGGAATGGGCACATACTCTTCGACTGTTTTGCGAAAGGTCACTATGTCGTGATTGACCCGGTCCAGATCAGCGGCTTTTGCGCCGGTGGCCACATCGAACGCATAACGAATCCCCGCTGGGTTGATATTGCAGGTAGCCGAGATGCAACCCATTCCCCCATTCTCGATCCCCGCTCTCAGAAAAAGTTCGGACCCGGGAAAAACCGCAATGCCGGGAGCGGCGGCAATAACCGCCTTGGTATTTTCAAAATTGCCGGAGCTATCTTTGTAGGCTATTATCGTCTCGGGAAAATCCTTCGCCAACCGGCCGGCCAGGGTCGGGGAAAACCCGATCCCCGCCAGGGGGGGAATGTGGTACATGCAGATTCGGAGATTGGGACGATCAATCCTACGAATCAACCAGGCAAAGTAGCTATACAATCCGTCATCACTGGCATTTTTGTAAAAGAACGGCGGCAGAACCATCACCGCCGGACACCCGCGATCTATCGCGTGACGGCACAGCGTCACGGTTTCGGGGAGATTGCAAAGACCGGCGCCCGGCATCAGCACCGCGGGGTCAATCCCCCCGTCGATAAGCGTGTCTACCGCCGCCAGCCTTTCCCCAACGGACATGCTGAGCGCCTCGCCGGTAGTGCCGAAAGGGGCAAGATAATGAATACCCTGATCAAGCAACCATTTGGCGTGACTGAGGTACAAATCTGCGGCAAGGGTCATATCTTCATTGAAGGGTGTCAGTATCGGCGTCATCACGCCCTTTATTTTTGTTTTGCTCATGGTGGCGGGCTCCTCCTGTTTTCGTTCATGCCGGTTGCCGGCTCCTCCCGTAGTCCTCTCCCTGCGCAAAGAGGGCCTCGGACCAATGCTTCTCCGTAATTACTGTTTGGACGTCTGTCATAAGCGGCCGGTTTTTGTCAAGCGCAAACAGGGATTGTTCGTTTTCCCTCCGGCGGCGGGAATCACCTGGGGGATATTCCTGAAAGCGCCTTTACGAAAATGACCTTGCCATCACGCGGAGCGTAGAAATCTTCGAGAAAGGCCGCCTCTGCATACCCACAGGCCTTGTAGAACAGGCGGGTCGGTTCGTACTGTTGACGGGAGGAGGTATCTACATAAATGCGCTTAGCCCCTCTTTCGGCCATGGCCCGCTCCGCGGCCCTCAGGATCGCCCGGCCGGTGCCCCGGCCCTGTTCCGACGGACTTACCGCGATCCAGTAAAGATCGAAGCTGTGCAATGTCCCCGGGATCGGGCCAAAGCAGGCGTAACCGCTGAGACGCTTATCCGCTTCAGCAAAAAGAAAAAAATAGCCGCTCTCTTCCCCCTGTTTAAGCCGCTCTTCAACCAGCTCTGTCGCGATTGCGATCTCCTCGGTGGAAAAAAACCCCGTTTCCGCAACAAGCCTGCCGACGGCTTCTCTGTCTTCTCGACGCACTTCGGTGCGGTAAACCCTTTTTGCTTTCTTCATGAATCACTCGCGACAGACAAAACTCAAGGCTTCCGCTGTCCTCCGACCAAAAGTCCGAAGGACAGGACCTGCATCAATAGTCGGATTATCGCAACTCCACCGGCGGCTTTCCGAGAAGGATGCCGTTACCCGGCAAATATTGCATCCTTTCGCCGAATGCAAGGCGAAAATATATTGACTGAGAATACCCCAGGTAATATACCATTGCCGTCCCCACATAAGGTATATGGCGCAATGTCATGGGCCGCACCAACCGTTGCTGACCGACAGCGAGGAGACACTATGTATTTTGGAATTGCCGGAAGAAAGGCGATTGTCGGAGGGGCCAGCGCCGGACTGGGCAGGGCCTGCGCAATGGCGCTGGCCCGCGAAGGGGTGGATGTGACTATCGTCGCCCGCACGCTCGCCAATATCGAGGCCGCGGCCGCTGAAATTCGCACCGCAACCGGAGTACTGGTAACGCCGGTCGCGGCAGACATCACCACCGACGAAGGGAGGGCGGCGGCAAATACCCCGGGACCTTTTAATCGGCCACCCAGCGCCTTGCCTTCGGGACCTTCGCCGTTCCGCTTGTGAACATCGCCCTGAAGGGGAAGATTACCGGCAGAAATATTTTTCGACGTCGCCGATGATCCGTTCGAGCACTGCGGTGGAACTCGTTTGGGCTTGAGCCGCTGCCGCGAGAAACCCGGCGTCCGGGGAAAGGCAGGGGTTGACATTCACCTCGAGAATCCACGGGCGGCCTTCGGCGTCGACCCGGAAATCAACCCGGGCATAGCCCCGCAGCTTGAAAAGCCGCCAGCATTGCAGGGCGAGAGAGGCGAGACGCGCAAGCAACGAGGCATCGCCTGGTGAAAAGGCAAAACTTCTGGTCGTATCGGCAAATTCAACCGACTCCTCCACCCACTTTGCCCTGTAGCCGACAACCCTCACCTTACCAGGCGGATAGGCGTCAAAGAGCATCTCCGCCGGCGGAAAAACCTCCGGATCATCTTTTTCAGGCAGGACTGTACCTGTCGCCACCCCCTGCGCTGGTAAAAGCAGCGGTTTTTGTCTTGCCAGCAGCGAAACGCTGAACTCCCGCCCCTCGATGAATCTCTCGGCATAGCATGCCCCTCCCAGCTTCTCTCTTCGTACGGCCATCTCTTCAATAAGTCTCTTTTGATCCACTGCGAAAAGTACGGAGTCCTCGTCCAGCCCCACCGAGGCATGCTCCCAGAGAGACTTGATGATCCATGCACCCTGGTCGGACGGCCCGGCGGGTTTTTCTCCGTCGGAAAACCAGGACGGCGTTGGCAGATGCGCGTCGGCAAGGACTCGCTTCGCCAGCACTTTATTGGATGTGAGAAACATCGCCTCCGTCCGCGCGCCCGTATAGGGGATATCCAGCGTGTCGAGCAGTGCCGGGGCAAGATGGATCAGGCTTCCCTTGCCTGAGAGCGATTCTACCAGATTGAAAACAAGTGCCGGCCCGAGATTCATCAGGACCTGTAGGGATTTTTCCAGATTAAGGGAGATCGGAACAACTATAGGTTCGTGCCCAAGCCGGGCAAGGCCTGAAGAAACGAACGCAACCTCCGCGAGGACATCCTGCTCATCCGGACCCGCGTCCTTTGTAACTTCCCCGTGCAATATCGCAATCTTCATCTATGCATTCGTCTCGCCCGTCTACTGCTTACAGCCTTTGGGGGGCAATGACCATACTGCTCCCGTGCGGATTATTGCCGTTTATCAAGCCATCCCCTGTCACAGCCGTCGCAGCACGGAGCGAACAATCCCGGATATCAATTCCCGATATGGCATTCCGGCAAGTTCGCAAAGGATCGGCAAATCAGAATGCCCAGGTCTCAGGCCGGCCAGCGGATTCAACTCTATAAAATTGGGAACCCCGTTGGAGTCCGCCCGCAGGTCCACCCGCCCTCCGTCCCGACAGCCAAGACCTCGCCAGGCGGCAAGCGCCGTTTTCGCGGCGGCGATGGCGGCTTCATCCTCGGCAAGCCGATATTCGATGCGCCCTTGCCATTCCTCCTTGTTTGCGTAGGAGTAGATGTCCTGTTGTGCATTTTCGGTAAAAAGCACCTCCATAACAGCGGGAACGTACGCATCAGCCCCGGTTCCGATGATGCCTACGGTAAATTCGCGTCCAGGCAAAAAGGTTTCGACGAGGACGGGCTGCCGGAAAGTTGTCAATAATTCCGAACAGACCCGCGCAAGCTGATTCGACCCTTCAATTTTCGAAGCGGGAGTAATCCCCTTGCCTGTGCCTTCGGCAACCGGCTTGGCAAAAAGCGGAAAAGCCAAGTTCAGCGCCGCCACTTCAGCCGCGGTCTCGACGACGGCAAAATCCGGAGTCGGAATCCCGAGATCGCGGATGACGCGCTTTGTCATACCTTTATGCAGGGTAAGGGCCAGAACGAGCGGATCTGAAAAGGCACAGGAAATGTCCCACGCCTCAAGCAAGGCGGGAATCTGCGCTTCCCTGCCGAAACCCCTGAGGCCCTCGGCAATATTGAACACGAAATCCCATCGCTCCCCGGAAACAAGCCGCGGAGCCAGCATCCGAATATTCCCGATCCGCTCTGTGGTGAATCCCATCTCCCGCAGCGTCGCGTCGATCGCGGTAATCGTCTCCACACTGTCGAACTCGGCCGTTTCTTCATCCGTAAATCCCGCGGCTTTGTAGTCATCCCGCAGGTCATAGGTAATGCCTATTTTCATTTGATAATAGTCACTTGCAAGTATTAACCTGTCTTTTTGCACCGCTCCGGCACACATAATGTTTCACGTGAAAAACCGCCGTTGTTGCAGGCGCCGCCGGCAATAACGGCGGCCTTTTCCGAGAGGCGCGCCCTGCCGTTTTGTAGAGCTCCCCCGGAGGCGCAAAAGCCAGCGGGTCTCAATGCTTCAGCGAAGTCAAGTCGGAAGGATCTCCCCAATGATCCGGATAGCGGAAGAGGCGCCCCTCGTAGTTGCGCAGCAGCAGATAGCCGTCTTCCCGACCCACGATATATTCGGGGAGCAGCGGCACCTTGCCGCCACCACCGGGGGCGTCGATCACATAGACAGGTACCGCATAGCCGGAGGTGAATCCCCGCAGTCCCTTTATTATTTCTATGCCTTTGGCAATCGGCGTCCGGAAATGGGCAGATCCAAAAATGGGATCGCACTGGTAAAGATAATAGGGCTTGACACGAATCTTGAGCAGACCTTGAAAGAGTCGCGCCATCGTTTCAATATCGTCGTTTATGCCGGCAAGAAGCACCGTCTGGCTCCCCAGCGGGATCCCCGCGTCGGCAAGACGCTCGCAAGCCCTTGCCGCATCCTGAGTCAACTCGTCGGGATGAGCCATGTGGATACTTAACCAAAGCGGATGATACCGCCTGAGCATCCTTACCAACGCGGGCGTGATCCGCATCGGCAAAACCGCAGGGGCCTTTGTCCCTATCCTGATTATCTCCAAATGGGGTATTTGCCGCAGATTGCTCAACAGCCACTCCAACTGCTCATCGGCCAGTGTCAGCGGGTCACCGCCCGACAGAAGGACATCCCGGATTTCCGGGTGAGAGGCTATGTAGGCGATCCCCTGACGCCATCTTGCATCGATGGTATCGCTGTTTTCACGGCGCCCGACGATCCGCGAGCGGGTGCAGTAGCGGCAGTAGGTTGAACACGCATTTGCGACAAGAAATAAGACCCTATCGGGATAGCGGTGGACAATGCCCGGGACAGGGCTGGTCGCATCCTCATGCAGCGGATCATCCTCCTCACCAATACTGCGAAAATGTTCCCACACGGAAGGCACTGCCATGCGGCGCAGCGGCTGAAGAGGATTAATCGGGTCTATGAGACTCAGATAATAGGGGGTTATCGCGAGCGGCAAAGAAACCGATGCGCCGTTGAACGCCTGACGCTCGTCGTCGGAAAGAGGAAACATCTTCTCCAGCGATTGTACGTCGCGGACGCGATTGCGTAATTGCCAGTGCCAGTCGTTCCATTCCTGTTTGGTTGCGTGGGGGAAAAAATGCCTTCGGAAGGCCCTTTGCCTGCCGTTCCCGTCCACAATAGAGGACGCCGGAAGGGACGGTAAAAAGGGGGATAAGGGGGCGTTTGCAGAAAGGTCAATGCGTTTACCAGGTTGCCTGTTATTTTTGGTACAGTTGCCTGGAGGTTCCGCCTCTTCCTCTAAAAGTGATTCGTCTTCCATCTGTTTTAAGCCTCCTGTTTTTTCTTTTGCAAAAAGCGCTGCTTGGTTATTGCCGGAAGGGGGTCTCCGTCGCCACTTTCCGCTCAGTTACCTGTATATATCACAAGGATAAAACCTGTATTAATGAGCTGCGCACTACGCTCTTTGCATATCCCTGTCAAGAAAAATTTGCGGTCAATTTTTCTTGACAGGCCCTCTGCTACCTCATAAACTGCCGCGGTAAAAGGGAGGTAAAATTATGCAACGAGTAGTTGTTTTGGGAATGGGGGGAATCGGCGGATACATTGGGGCAAAACTCGGGTCAGCCTCTGGGGGAAGGGAGCTGACCTTCATCGCCCGTGGCGCCCATCTTAAGGCCATTAGGGACAAGGGACTGCTTTTCAAAAATCCCCGTGGAGAGCAGACGATTGTCCACCCTTTTCTGGCCACGGACAATCCGGCAGAAGTCGGAGTTGCCGACATAATTTTCCTCTGCGTGAAGGGTTATGATTTAACGAGCGCCTGCGAGGCCGCCACCACGATGGTGGGACACGAGACGATCATTTTGCCGCTTTTGAACGGCGCCGATATTTACGAACGGGTACGCTCGGTCATCTCTGGGGGAGTTGTCCTTCCCGGCTGCATCTACATTTCTTCCTGCATCTCCGCACCGGGAGAGGTGTTTCATTCAGGCGCAAGTGGGAATATTTTGCTGGGAGCCGAACCGGGCAGGAAGGGTTTCGATCCCGCCCCGCTTCTGTGCCTTCTGGAACATGGCGGCATTCCCTACGAATGGCTAGAGGATCCCCGGACGGCAATATGGACAAAATATATCTTCATTGCCCCTTACGGCCTTGTTACCGGCATGAGTGCAAAAACCATCGGCGCAGTCATTGCCGATCCGGAACTGGCACGTTTGGTACAGGGCATCCAGAAGGAAATTGCCGACATCGCGGCGGCCAGAGGGATTCGCCTCCCCGCGGATGCGGCCCAAAAGGCCTTCGAGAAAGGCAAATCCTTCCCGTTTGACACCAAAACCTCCTTCCAGCGCGACCTGGAGATTTTGCACAAACCACATGAGGGTGATCTCCTGGGGGCGACCATTTTGAGAATGGGGCGGGAAGCCGGGATACCCACACCCGTGACAAGCGAAGTTTACAAGAAAATCCCCATATCCGGCAGCGTCAGGGAAATGCCTTAATCAATCAGGAGACGCCCCAGCATGAACGAGCCTTTTGAGCAGGGACCAATCCGTCCGCCCAGTGAGGCCGACAGCCTGCTTTTGCGGCTTACCCGCAACTGCCCGTGGAACCGCTGTGCGTTTTGCGGCAGTTACAAAAACGCGTCTTTTTCCCTCCGAAACATTGAGGAGATCCAGCGTGACATCGGCAACATCGCGGCAATAGCCGACAAACTGCGGGAGCTTTCCCTGGGGGAGGGAGAAAACGGCTGGATTTCCGAGCAAGTCCTCGGACTGATTTGGGAACGCTACCCGTTCTACGACGAATACGACCGCACGGTTGCACTTTGGCTATCTCGGGGCGGAGAATCAATCTTTCTGCAGGACGCCGACTCACTTGTGATGAAAACCGACGACATCGCAACCATCCTCCAGGCTCTGCAGCACGCCTTTCCCTCCATAAAAAGAATCACGACCTATTGCCGCTCTCATACAGCCGCCCAAAAATCCGTTGCCGAACTGCAGGCTCTCCACGCTGCCGGTTTGACCAGAATTCACGTGGGCATGGAAAGCGGTTCGGACAAGGTTTTGCAGATGATCAACAAGGGCGCGACGGCCGCGTTACACATCGCCGCGGGCACAAGGATCAGGGCCGCCGGAATTTCACTGAGCGAGTATGTGATCCCGGGCCTGGGTGGCGTTGATTTTTCGCGGGAACACGCCTGCGAAACGGCAAGGGTGATAAACGCCATCAACCCGGATTTTGTCCGCCTGCGGACAATCCACACAGTACAGGGAACCCCGCTGCACGAGAGGATGCAAAGAGGGGAATTCACCCCCCCGGGAGACGAGCACATCCTCCGGGAAATTCGTGAATTCATCTGTAATTTAAGTGGCATCAGCTCAACAGTCGTTAGCGATCACATGCTGAACCTGCTGGAGGAATTGCAAGGAACGATGCCCGCCGACCAGGGGGCGATGCTGAAAATCATAGATCGGTATTTTGCCCTTTCCGAAAAACAGCAGCTCGTCTTTCGCATGGGGAGAAGAAGGGGCCTGTATAGAAACCTTGACGATTTATCCGATAACCAAACCTTCAAGACACTGCTTTCTCTCGTAGAGCGTTATGAAAAGCAGGAAAAGGGGCTGGCCGACAAAAAAATTTCCTCCCTGCTGAACGGATTTATCTGACGCGCGCGCCTTTTCATATAGACAATCCCTCGCAGAAATACTAATGTGAACGTTGGCTTGCGCTTTTCTTAATCGCGATGAGAAGCGCCGTTATCGCCGCATCGGTTATTCCCGGAATGCGCCCCGCCTGGCCAATGGTCGCCGGTGCCACCCGGGCAAGTTTCGCCTGCAGCTCGTTCGATAAACCGGGAACGGCAGTGAAATCCAGATCGGCGGGGATATTTACCCCATCCAAATCCTTCCTCTTTCTGATCGCTTCCCGCTGCCTTTGTATGTATCCCTCGTATTTTGCCTCTATTTCGATCTCTTTTTTCACGAAGCGGTCGGGAATTTCCTCCCATCCTGGAAGGCGCAAAAGGTCATCATGGGACACCCCCTCCCGTTTGAGCAGTTGAAACAGGGTGACCGGATTTTTTATCGGGGCCGTGTTCAATTCCACCAGGACTTTTTGGGTCTCTGCGGAGGGAAATATCCGGGTGGAGGATAGTCTCTCGATGCCGCTTGCAATGAGTCTGATTTTCTCCTGATGCAGCTTGTACTCTTCATCCGTTATCATTCCCAGTTCACGGCCCTTCGATGACAATCGCACGATGGCGTTGTCTTCGCGCAATAACAGGCGGTATTCAGCGCGCGAGGGAAACATCCTGAACGGCTCATCCACGCCGCGCGTCACGAGATCATCCACCATAACCCCCAGATAGGCCTCCGACCGTTCAAGAATGAAGGGTGGCCGCTTCTGCACCGCGAGCGCCGCGTTGACGCCTGCCCAGAATCCCTGACCGGCCGCCTCTTCATAACCGGAGGTGCCGTTTATCTGCCCTGCCAGGTACAGTCCGGAAACCACTTTTGACTCCAGGGTCAATTTAAGCTGGGTCGGCTGGACGAAGTCGTATTCTATCGCGTAGGCAAGGCGCATGATTTCCGCTTTTTCCAGCCCGGGAACGGTATGGACAATCTGTTCCTGCAACATGGGGGGCAGACTGTTTCCCAGCCCCTTTGCGTAAATTTCCTCGGTTCCGAGCCCTTCGCTTTCCAGAACAACAGGGTGGCTGTCCTTACCGGCGAAATGCATTACCTTGTCTTCAAGAGAGGGGCAATAGCGGGCGCCGACTCCGGTAATCGCCCCTGAGTATAAAGGGGAAAGGTTGATGTTGTCGTGGATGAGCCGGTGGGTTTCTGCGGTCGTTGCGGTGAAAAAAGAGGGCAGGCGATCTTTGCGGAGGATCCGGGTACGGAAGGAAAAAGGTTCGGGGTCGGGGTCGCTGTCCTGGCGAAGGGTACGGGAAAAATCGATAGTCGCAGCCTTAAGACGCGGAGGGGTACCAGTTTTCAACCGCCCCATTTCAAAACCGCAGGCCTTCAGACAGGCGGAAAGCTCCAGGGAGGCAATTTCACCGGCCCGGCCAGCCTGGTAGCTAACATCGCCGATATGCACAAGTCCACCCAGAAAGGTACCCGTCGTGATCACTACCGTCCTGGAACCATAAAATACGCCCGGCTGATCGACAACCCCGAGAACATGCCCGCCATCAACGATGAATTTTTCCACTAGCCCCTGGCGGAGGTGAAGACGCGGCGTCTTCTCAAGTACGGATTTCATTGCCAAGCGATACAGTTGTTTGTCACACTGAAAGCGGGTAGCCTGCACTGCCGGGCCTTTGGAGGCGTTCAAGCGGCGAAAATGGACAGCCGTCTGGTCGGCAATGCGGCCCATTTCACCGCCGAGGACGTCCACCTCCTTGACAATCTGGCTTTTTGCCAGCCCCCCAATCGCCGGGTTGCAGGGCATAATGGCAAGCGAATCAAGGCTGATGTTGAAAAGTAGCGTCTCACAACCCATCCGAGCCGCGGCGAGCGCTGCCTCGCATCCCGCATGTCCGCCCCCAACCACAATAACGTCATAATCCCCACTCATGCGTTTTTCCGTCTCCCCAATCCTTTGCCCAACCCCGCCGCCCGCAGGAAGGGCGTCGATTGGCCCTTGAAATTCTGCCCCATTTTCAGTTCCCTGCAAAATAACCACCAGTATCCAGCCCCCCGCCTGCGCAGCAACAACGGGATGCCATTCAGGAGCCTTCTGTAAACTCCCTCCCGACCCTTTTCTAATATCTCCTTGCGAAACAGCGGTCAATCTACTATGATCTTCCGGACTAACGCAACTAAAAAAGGAAAAAAGTGTCCAAACCGGCCTTCTGGAACAACAGCAAAAGGTATTACGATCTCAAGAGTTACTGGCAAAACCTCTTCGCCGAACCGGTACACAAGCTTATCGTCGATGCCGGTTTTACCTGCCCCAACCGGAATGGAGAAGTTGCTACCGGGGGCTGCACATATTGCGACGGGCGGGGATCGGCGTTACGTCAGGCAGGACCACTGCCCTCGGTCAGAGAACAGCTTCGCGCAGGACGGGATTTTTACAGACGGAATTCGCGGGCAACAAAATTCATTGCCTACTTTCAGACCTTCACGAACACCTGCGCGCCAGTAGAAAGACTGCGCGAGCTGTACGACGAGGCGCTCGCGGAGGATGACATTATTGGCCTTTCGATAGGCACCAGGCCAGATTGCGTACCCCCTGAAACGATTTCATTGATTCGTTCTTACGCCCAACGTCATCATGTCTGGCTGGAACTGGGACTCCAGTCCATTCATGACCAGACCTTGCGGAAGACCAACCGGGGGCACGACTCGGCGGCATTCCGCGATGCGGTCTCCCGCGCAGCCGGGCCTCCGCTTCTGCTCTGCGTTCATATAATTGTCGGGCTTCCCGGCGAGACGAGGGAGATGATTATCGAAACAGCCAGAGCGATCGCCGGATTGCCTGTCCAGGGGATAAAAATACACTCTTTCCTTGCATTGCGGGGCACACCCCTTGGCGACAGTTTTCAAAGGGGCGATATTGAACTGATGAACAGGGAAGAGTATGTTGACATCGTTTGCAGCATCCTGGAGCTGCTGCCCCCGACAATGGTGGTACAGAGACTGACCGCAGACGGATACCGCGATATTTTCCTCGGCCCTTCCTGGGCGGCAAACAAGCTTTCGGTAATAAATGCAATCAACCGCGAGCTGGAAAGAAGGGACAGTTGGCAGGGAAAATGTTTCACATGAAACAATACCTATAAAGTGTATGGGAATCAGAGTTTTGCAAATTTTTCACAGAAATGGGAGTTTATGTCCCTGCCTCTAGCGAGGCACGCCAGAGACATTTGAAAAAATATGCGGCCGCGCAGACGGAAGCTGTTGCCCTGGGGGATGCAAACAAATTGCCGCTTCCTCCGCCACCATATCAAAATAGAATGCCGTCCGATGCCTAAAAAGAGGGCTCGTTCAATAATTACAAAGGATCGATCAATGGTCGGAATCGTCGATTATCAGGCGGGAAATTTAACCAGCGTGGCACGGGCGCTTTCATTTTTGCAAGAACCCTGTGTCATTACAGATGACAGTAACGTACTTGACCGCGCCAGTCACATCATCTTTCCGGGCGTGGGAGCTGCGGGGACGGCAATGGCTAATCTCCGTGACAAGGGTCTGGACCAACATCTGCGCAAATGGGTGCAAAACGGAAAACCCGTTCTCGGCATCTGTCTCGGCTCCCAGATTATCTTCGATAACAGCGAGGAGGACGACGCGGCCTGCCTCGGCATCGTCCCCGGCAGCGTGAAGCGGTTTCCGCCACAACTCGGGGAGGAAGTTCCGCGGTTGAAGATCCCCCATATGGGCTGGAACAGCGTCGATTTCCAAAAACAACACCCCGTTTTCCAGGACATTCCTCGGCAATCTTCGTTCTACTTCGTCCATTCCTTCTACACCGCGCCGGATGATGAAGATTGCGTCGCAGGATGGACAAATTACGGAATTCGCTTCTGCTCTGCCGTGGCAAAGGACAGCCTGGTAGCGGTACAATTTCATCCGGAAAAGAGCGGCCGCCCCGGGTTGATGCTTTTAACAAATTTTTGCCGCTGGAGAGGAGATCATGCTTAGCAAAAGGATAATTCCCTGCCTTGACGTCCGGGCCGGGCGCCTGACAAAGGGCATCAAATTCCGGGAAAATCTGGATATCGGCGATCCGGTCGAGGCCGCCCGGGAGTATTATGAACAGGGGGCCGACGAAATTGTCTTTTACGACATCACCGCCTCTGCCGAGGGGCGGTCAATCATGTTGGACGTGGTAAAACGGGTTGCAGAAACGATCTTCATCCCCTTTTCCGTAGGAGGCGGAATCAAGACAATCGAGGAGATGCGGCAGGTCATCCTGGCCGGGGCGGAAAAAATAAGTCTCAACTCTCAGGCAGTGCAACATCCGGCGATAATAACTGAAGGGGCACGGGCCTTCGGCAATCAGTGCATCGTTTTGGGAATGGATGTGCGCAAGACACCAGCTAGCCATCGGATTCCCTCCGGATACGAAATAGTTATCAATGGTGGGCGAACACCGACAGCCCTGGACGCCCTCTGGTGGGCAAAAGAGGGGGAGAGACTGGGCGCGGGAGAGATCTGCCTCAACTCTATCGACGCGGATGGAACTCAAGATGGGTACGAACTGACTCTTACCGAAATGATCTCCACAGGCGTCGGAATCCCGGTAATCGCTTCCGGCGGAGCCGGCCGGCCAGAGCATCTGCTTGACGTTTTGACAACCGGCAAGGCCGATGCCGCCCTGATCGCCTCTATGGTCCATTACCGCAACTATACGATAGCCACCATCAAGACTTTTCTTGCCGAAAACGGCGTCGGGGTGCGCAATTTATGGTGATTTCCTGTCCACCGCTATTCCGCCGGGGGCCTGACATACAGGAATTAACTCAATCCTGCTTATGTTGACATGCGCCGGCTGAGCAACTGCCCAGATCACCGCCTCTGCCACCGACTCGGGATGCAGGGGTTCGACCCCTTCATAGACAAGCGCCGCCCTGTCCTCATCACCGTTAAATCTCACCAGTGAAAACTCTGTTTCACCCACCATGGCCGGCTCTATATTGGTCACCCGGACGGAGGTCCCCAGCAAATCCGTCTTCAAATTCAGCGAAAACTGTTTGACAAAGGCTTTCGTCGCCCCATAGACATTACCTCCGAGATACGGGTATGTGCCAGCAACAGAACCGATGTTGACAACATGGCCGCGGTTTCTGGCGACCATCCCCGGCAAGAGCAAATAGGTTAGATGCGCAAGCGCCGTGCAATTAACATCTATCATACCCTGCCAGTCACTCCAGGAAGCCCTTTGGGCAGGCGCCAGTCCCAAGGCCAAACCGGCGTTGTTGATCAAAACATCGACGGAGCTAAACGCCTCCGGCAGGGCCTTTAGCTGTTGGCCCAGTTGCTCGTGATCGCGAAGATCGCAATTAAGCGGATAGCACTCCGTCAAATCCTGAAGCTCATTGGCCAGCACCTGCAATTTTTCTGCGCGCCGCGCAATTAAAACAAGCTTCACCCTTTCCTGCGCCAATTTCCGGGCGACCGCCCTGCCAATGCCCACCGAGGCGCCTGTCACAACAGCGACGCTATATTGTTTTATCATGATACGATCCTCCCTTTTTACGCTGTTCGAAAACCGCTTAACACCTTCCCCGGAAAACACAAGGTGCTGAAAGTTGTTGTGTGTGACACAACCTCTATCCAAATGCAAGAAGGAACCCGCGTCGGATGAAGCCCGCCCGCGTCAGGTGTTTTGTAGAGCCCAGAGAAAATCCTCAACAATTACTCTTGACGTAACCGCGCGAATGCCTTAAGAACGATCCTCAAACCTTTGCTGCCTTGAATGTTACGGCTGCAGCACGGAGCAAGTACAAAATAGAGACGGTGGCCTTATGGCAAAAACGGCTGCTGCGAAAGTTTATAATTATGAGGGGAGAAAAATAATGGAAACAACAAGATATGAGTTAAATGTCCAGTTGGCGCAGATGCTGAAAGGCGGCGTTATCATGGATGTTACGAATGTGGAGCAGGCTAAAATAGCCGAAGATGCAGGCGCCGTGGCCGTAATGGCACTGGAAAGGGTGCCTTCAGACATCCGGAAGGACGGCGGAGTGGCAAGGATGTCGGATCCGTTAATGATTTCCGAGATCAAAAAAGCGATGACTATCCCAGTCATGGCGAAGGCGAGGATTGGTCATTTCGTGGAGGCGCAGATTCTCCAGGAGCTCAAGATCGATTACATCGATGAAAGCGAGGTGCTGACGCCGGCCGATGAGGAGTGCCATATCGACAAGACAAAATTCCTGATCCCGTTCGTATGCGGGGCGCGCAATCTGGGCGAGGCGTTGCGCCGGATCGCCGAGGGCGCCGCAATGATCCGTACCAAGGGCGAAGCAGGCACCGGAAATGTCGTTGAGGCGGTGCGCCATATGAGGACGATGAACCGGGAGATCCGCAGGCTTATCGGCATGCCCCAGGAAGAGGTTACGGGCTTTGCCAAGGAAAACGGCATTCCTTATGAACTGGCCTTGAAGGTGCGTGAACTCGGACGGCTGCCGGTTGTCAATTTCGCCGCCGGCGGAATAGCAACCCCCGCCGATGCAGCGCTAATGATGCAACTGGGCTGTGACGGGGTTTTTGTCGGCTCCGGCATATTCAAGTCAGAAACGCCCGCCAAGCGCGCCCGGGCAATCGTCAAGGCAACCGCCTATTTCAACGATCCCGGCAAGGTACTCGAAGCATCGATGGATATAGGCGGGGCAATGCCGGGGCTCGAAATTTCCTCCATTCCCGCGGAACAGCTGCTGGCCGGCCGTGGATGGTAGTTTTTGCAATGCTGAAACAATGAGCGGTTTTGATGGCACCAGACTTGAGAAAAACCCGGGAACAATCGGGGTACTGAATCTCCAGGGCGACGTGTTGGAACATCTTGATCACATGGCACGTATCGGAATACCGTGTCGCCCCGTCAAGCACGCAGAAGAATTTGAAAATCTGTCGGGACTTATTATCCCCGGCGGCGAGAGTACCTGTCTTTCCCGGCTGCTGAGCATCTTTGGCCTCGATCAGCTTATCCTCGGCCGGCACAAAGAGGGCATGAAAATCTGGGGAACTTGCGCGGGGGCCATCCTGCTCGCCCGAACGATCAGGAACGAAGCCCCTCATCTGGGGCTGCTCGACGTGGAGATAGAGAGGAACAGCTTTGGCAGCCAACTGGACAGTTTTTCCTGCGTGGCCTCCGTACCGGCAGTTTCTCGGTCGCCTATTCCGCTTACCTTCATCCGCGCGCCGAAGATCACTTGTGTGGGCAACGGAGTCGATGTTCTGCTGCGTCTGGGCGATTTCATCGCGGCAGCCGAATCCCCGGGTGTTCTGGCAACGGTCTTTCATCCGGAATTGACACCCTCTTTGGAGTTTCATCGTTATTTCGCCCGTAAATGCGGATTGATTCCTCTCCCGAAAGAGAGTGAACCCTCCGGTTGGGATCGGACAAGCTGGATGAAACGGGGAAGATTTGTATAGGCCAAGCAACCCGTAAACAGTGTGAAGATGATCAATTTTTGCAGTATGCCGGGAAAAGCGGGCAAACGCAAAAGGGAAGGTGATAATGGACAACTTAAAGGGGTTTGAAAGGCAATATCTGCGCGGTCTGGCCCACGGGCTGAAGCCCCTTGTCCTGATCGGCAAAGAGGGGTTGACGAAGGGCACGCTCAACGCTGTTGACGAAGGACTGTCCCGGCACGAATTGATCAAGATAAAATTCAATGATTTCAAGGACAGCGAGCAAAAGACCGGGATTGCCGGGGAGCTTGCAGCGGGCACGAAAAGCGCCCTTGTGGGCATGATCGGACACACCGCCACCCTGTACCGCCAGCAAGCCGATCCGGAGAAAAGAGGGATTCAACTGCCGGTAAAATGCCGGCGCAGGCAGACGGCGCAGAGCGGCTGCGACGCTCAATCGGCAAAAGGACAAAAAACATCAAACTGATTTCTTCCCTTGCCAGCAGGGGAAAGAGAATAATTTAGGGGGCAACTCATGAAAATTGTACGCTTTGTCGCCGAGAATGGCGATATCGGTCTGGGGGCAATAGACGAAAACAGGCCGGGGAAGGCGCTGGTTCTGGAGGGCGCGCTGCTGGGGAAGATTGAAAAAACAAACAGATATGCGGTAATATCCCGGCTGCTGGCCCCGCTGGAGCCGCCGAATATCCTTGCCGTTGGCTTGAATTACGGTCGACACGCTGAAGAAGCGAAGATCAGCCGCCCGGAAATTCCCGTTTTGTTTATTAAGGCAACGACAAGTATAATTGGTCCCGGCGACACAATAATCCTGCCCGCCGCGGGACCTGACCAGGTTGACTACGAGGCCGAACTTGCCATCGTTATCGGTAAAAAGGCAAAAAACGTCCGCCGGGACGAGGCCTTGCAATATGTGCTGGGATATAGCTGCGCCAATGACGTCAGCGCCAGGGACTGGCAGATCGAAAAACAGAAACGGCAGTGGTCGCGCGGCAAGAGCTTCGACACCTTCTGTCCATTGGGACCCTGCATCACCACAAGCGACGAAATTCCCAACCCAGACAGCCTTCGCCTTTGCTCTATATTAAACGGCAAGATTATGCAGGAATCGAATACGGCGGACATGATTTTCGATATCCCGGCGCTGATCAGCGATCTGAGCCAGTCACTTACTCTGCTACCCGGAACGGTAATTCTTACGGGAACCCCTGAAGGGGTTGGTTTCACCAGAAAACCACCGGTTTTTCTCAAAAAAGGCGACGAGATCGTTATCGAAATAGAAAAGATCGGACATCTTGTCAACAAGGTGGACGAAGAAACATAAGAATATTCGCGCCGTTATGCCGTCAGAATCCTTGTAGCAACCGCTGCCTCTCTTGTTCCTTAAGGTGGGCTGACCACCCTGCATTGACAAATGACAACTAACGCATATCTTACGGCGGAAATGCCTTTTGATAGAGGCAGCATAATTAATATTGGTACTGGAGGAGAAGATGAAAACGGAACATAAGGGACGGAAAAGCTTCGTCATGTTTCTCATTGCTTTTTTGATTGGGTTTTTTATAGTTTCTGCCGTTGAGGTACTGCGTTCCTCCTTTTTCAGATCGTCACCGGTTCCGGATGTACAGGAGGCTTCAGCTGTCTCCTCCTCTCCCGCTTCACAGGCGCCGTTATCGTTTGCCGATCTGGCTGAGCGATTAAAACCTTCAGTGGTAAACATCAGCACTACCAAGATAATCCGCGGGGGAGGGGTGCGCTCGCCGTTCGAAGGATCACCCCTGGGACGATATTTTGGCGGCGATGATTTTTTTGAGCGCTTTTTTGGCGATGTTCCCCAGAGGGAATTCAAACAGAAGAGCCTGGGTTCCGGTTTTATCATCAGCCATGACGGATATATCTTTACCAATAACCATGTCGTTGAGCAGGCAGACAAAATCCTTGTAAAGCTTTCCAATGGCAAGGAGTATGATGCCAAGGTCATCGGAAAAGATGCCAAAACGGACATCGCCCTGATTAAAATCAAGCCCTCGGAAAGTCTGCCTGTGGCGGAGACGGGGGACTCGGAAAAGCTGCGGGTCGGCGACTGGGTTATGGCCATCGGCAATCCGTTTGGGCTGGAACAGACTGTTACCGTGGGGATTGTCAGCGCCAAGGGCAGGGTGATCGGGGCAGGACCTTATGACAACTTTATCCAGACGGACGCCTCCATCAACCCGGGCAACAGCGGCGGGCCGCTTTTCAATATGGCGGGTCAGGTAATCGGGATAAACACAGCAATTGTCGCGCAGGGGCAGGGGATCGGCTTCGCGATCCCGATAAGCATGGCAAAGACTATCCTCCCGGATCTCAAATCTCGGGGAAAGGTCACTCGGGGATGGATGGGGGTATCGGTACAGGACATAAGTGAAGATATAGCCAAAAGCATGCGGCTAAAAGATCAGAAGGGCGCCTTGATTTCCGATGTAGTGGCTGGCGACCCGGCCGAAAAGGCCGGTTTGCGGGCCGGGGACGTGATAACGGAGATAAATGGCAAGACAGTCGCAAACACTCATGAACTTTTGCTCCTCATTGCCGGTCTGCGGGTTGGCGAAACCATCAAGGTCAAGGTTGTCCGCGACGGACAGGAAAAAATATTCCCAATATTAATCGCCGAAAGGACAGACAAATCAGAAACAGCCTCCGCAAAAATTTCCGGCGAAGCCTTCGGGATGTCCGTGCAGGAGATAACGCCCGAGATAGCCAGTCAACTGGGTCTGCCGGTCAAGAAGGGGCTAATCGTCGTCGATGTTCAGGGAGGAAGTCTTGCGGATGAAGTAGGAATCCAGCCGCAGGATATTATTCTCCAGGTGAACAAGGCAAAGGTGGCGACAATTAAGGAGTATAAAAACGAGCTTGCAAAGGCCGGCGCCAAGGGAAACATTCTTCTTCTGGTCAAGAGGGGACGGACTACCTTCTTCGTACCGCTTGTAAAATAAGGGATGGCAGCAGCCGACGATTCACATCTATCTTCTTCTCCTGACCGGGAACTCTTGCCCCACAGAGGCAGGTTGGGGATAAACATTCGCAATGAGCTCCTCGTTATTTACGAACGGTTAGAAGAGCGCTTCGGTGATCTGCATTGGTGGCCGGCAGACAATCCCTTTGAGGTAATGGTCGGCGCCGTTCTTACACAGAACACCGCCTGGGCGAACGTCGAAAAGGCCCTGGCCGCGTTACGGGAGAACGGACTTCTCCTGCCCAAGGCAATATCAAAGATTAAACCGGGGGACCTGGCCCTCCTGATACGTCCCTCCGGCTACTATAACCTTAAGGCTGCCCGACTGAAGGCATTGGTAAGGTTTTTCATGGAATCTTATGCCGGAAGCGTTGAGGAGATGCAAAAGGAAGCCCTGCCGATCCTGCGGAACAAGCTCCTGGGCGTCTGGGGCGTGGGGCGGGAGACGGCGGACAGCATTCTTCTTTACGCCTGCGAAAAGCCGATCTTTGTAATTGACGCCTATACCAAAAGGCTGCTTTTCCGTCACCGCCTGATCACTGAAAAATCGTCCTATGAAGGAATGCAGGCCCTGTTTATGGATAACCTCCCCCACGAAGTCCCTCTTTTTAAACAGTATCACGCCTTAATCGTCAATACCGCGAAGCATTTCTGTCGCAAGACCCCGAATTGCAGCTCCTGCCCACTCGGAGAGCTCATCAAAAGCGCCGGGCATTAGAAAGAATAAGGCTATGCAATTTAACGATTATGCAGGGGTTATCCATTTGCACTCCCGGTATTCCTACGACGGGCGAATATCCGTCCCGGCAATCCTCGCCGCAGCGCGGGCAAAAAAAATAGATTTTGTTCTTCTTACCGACCATTCCACTCTGCAGGCGCGGGTGGATGGATTAGAGGGATGGAATAACGGCGTACTGTTGATCGTGGGCGAGGAGATTGCCCCGCGTTTCAACCACTATCTTGCCTTTGGGCATGCAAGGGCGATTGATTGCGCGGAAAAAGAACCCAAGCTTCCCCCGCAACTCTACCTTGACAGGGTAGCGGCTCTGGGCGGCTTTGGATTCATTGCCCATCCCGACCACGCGGGGACAAGCTTGTTCCGTGTAAAAAATTACCCCTGGCAGGAGTGGTCTGTAACGGGCTACACCGGCCTCGGCATTTGGGATTTCATGACGGACTGGCAAAATAGTCTTACCGGCCGGCTGAGGGCCATCCTAAGCTATGCAGCGCCGGCTTTTTTTCTTCGCGGCCCCTGCCCCGCCACCATAGAGCGTTGGGACATGCTGACAAGGGAGGGAGCGGTCGTCGGCATCGGCGAGTTGGATAATCACGACACGTTGAAACGTGTATTGGGCTTGAATGTGCCGGTTTTCCCCTTTACTCGGGTTATGAACCTGCTGCGAACACATATCTTGACGGAGCGCCCACTGACCGGCAATGGCCAGGACGATATCAGGGAGGTCCTAAGTTCCCTGAAAAAAGGACATTGTTATGTTTCCCTCGATTATTTTCATTCGGCGGCGGGCTTCTCCATGACCATGCAAGATCAACAATCAGAAGCCTCGATCGGGGATCGTTTTCTGCTCCACGAAAAGGCCCTACTCCGGGCATCCCTACCCCGCCCGGCCAAGATAAGACTTATCCACAACGGCCGGTTAATCCAGGAAACGTTCGGAAGGACGCTGTCGCATACGGTTCAAAGCGGGGGAGTTTACCGAATAGAAGCGTATCTGCCCGCCTTTGGGCGCTATCGCCCCTGGGTATTCGCCAATCCCCTCTATGTGGTCGCACAATAAAGCGCAGGATGCCTTACCGCGCTTAGGGCATCCTGCGGATTCGGACTTCTATCTCCTTGTCGTCCTTAAGGAGAGAAACTAGCTTGCTGGTGTTGGTTTCTCCGTAATGGTAGGGGTAGAGGATTGCCGGTTTCAGCATCCGGGCGGAGGCCGCCACCATTTCCGGGGTCATTGTGTAAGGCAAATTCATGGGTAAAAAGGCAACGTCTATTTTTCCGAACGACCGCATTTCGTTTATGTTTTCTGTATCGCCCGCCATATAAACCCTTTTATCTCCAAATGTTGCAATATAGCCATTGCCGCTTCCCCGCGGGTGAAAAGGCTGACCGGGGGCGCGCATATGGAGAATGTTGTAGGCGGGAACAGCTTCGATATTTATGCCGTCCACGTTTGTCTTGTCGCCATTTTTCAGCACCTCCCCCCGGCCAAGTTTCCGGAAACAGGATTCGGTCAAGACAATCTTGGTTTTTGCGGTACTTATCGCGGCGATCGTGTCCGGATCAAAATGATCGAAATGTTCGTGAGACACCAGAATCACATCGGCGCGGGGCAACCTTTTATAATCCTCCGCTTTGCCGACGGGATCATTGTAAATAACCTTGCCGTTGAAGGTAAAGTACAGCGAAGAGTGACCAAGAAAGGTGATGCCGAGATCCCCCGCCGTCGTTTGAATGATATCAGATTCAAAGTGACCGGTGGCGGCGGTCGCTGGTGCAGCTATTGTCATAAACATCACAAGCGCCTGCAAGATGTCCATTGTCCCTCCTTCTTAAGATTGTCGTCCGTTTCAGAGAAGTAACGTTATGGGTAAAAACAGTTAATTTGCCAGTCTTCCTTCTTGGCGGAGCCGTGCGAGTATCTGCTGGATTTGCGGCATGGCCAGGGCGGCGGCCTTTTCTCCCTCGAGGATGGCCTCATCGCGTTTCTCAAAATCGGCAGCCCCGATATGTCCGACCTTGGGCTTGATGATAATATCGGCGTTTCGCAGTTGAATTTCCGAAATCCGCGCATGCATGATGTCGATCGCCTGCAGGATCGTGTCTATCGTTCCTTGTGGCGTAGAACTGCTCAGGCCGACCGATATATCAACGGCGATTACCACATCGGCACCCGCCTGCCGGGCGGCATTTACGGCTACGGGACTCACCACGCCCCCGTCTACGTAAGTTTTCTTGCCAATCTGCACAGGTTTAAAAACCCCCGGCACAGAACAGCTTGCCCGTACTGCCCAGCCGGTATTGCCGGTCGCAAAAACCGCTTCTTCGCCGGTGCGAATGTCGGTTGCTACAACCCGCAAGGGAATCCGCATTTTTTCGAGCGGCAGGCGATTCACCGTTTTATTAACGAAATTTTCAAGTTTCTCCCCGCGGATAAAACCATTGTCCGGCAATATATAATCGATTACCTCGTCTTTCTGAAGGTTCATGGCGATCTTCTGGATTTGAAACGCATTGAATCCGGCCGCGTAAATACTCCCGACCAGGCTTCCGGCGCTCGTGCCGACAAGGATGTCTATCGGCACTTTATGCGCTTCCATGACCTTCAAAACACCTATATGCGCAAAACCCCGCGCGGCGCCGGCCCCCAACACAACGGCGATCCTGGCAGGGGCAGGATTTTTAGGAGAAGTTGGCTGTACTACCTCCCGGGGCGCGCAGGCGACAATCGCCGTCAAAGATAAAACAGTCAAAAAAGACAGCGCCTTTTTTAAACGATCTGAATGGTTTGTCATCTTCTATTCGTCAAAGTCCAGCGTCGGTTCATCGTTTTGTTCAAATTCCGGGTCCACATCTTCCCCGCCCTCGCCGTTGTCCCGTTCTTCATCACGTTCGGCGCGGGCCACTCCTACCAATTTTTCCGTTTCTGCGATGTCAATCAGGCGCACCCCTTGCGTACTGCGATGTATAACCCGGACTTCTTCGGCGCTCATGCGAATAATCCGCCCGGCATCGCTGATCAACATGATGTCCTCATTCCCGGAAATCTGAAGTATTCCCGATACATTCCCTGTTTTTACAGAGGTCTTCAGATTGATTGTCCCTTTGCCACCCCGGGTCTGCAGGCGGTACTCGCCAATTTCCGTCCGTTTGCCATAACCATTTTCGGAAACCGTCAGGATCGTGTTTCCCTCCGTAGGAATCTCCATTCCTACCACCTGGTCGTCGGAATTCATCAAGATTCCCCTGACTCCCCGAGCGGCTCGGCCCATATCGCGGACGTCATCCTCCTTGAAACGGATCGATTTCCCTTGTCGGGTGCCAAGAAAAATGTCCTGACTGCCCAAGGTAACCTGAACCCCGATCAGGTCGTCATCTGGATCAACGGAAATGGCGATCAGCCCCCCAGCGCGCGGGTTGGAGAACTTGGAAAGCTCAGTCTTTTTAATTGTTCCCTTTCTGGTTACCATAACTACCGAGCGGTCACCTGTAAACTCGCGAACTGAAATAACCGCGGCTACCTTTTCATTGCTGGCAATGTTGATAAGATTTACAATAGCCTTGCCCCTGCTTGCCCTCCCCCCCTGAGGTATCTGATATACCTTCAGCCAGTACATGCGGCCCCGGTTGGTAAAGATCAAAACGTAGTGATGTGTGGAGGCTATGAATATCCGTTCTACAAAATCTTCCTCTTTAGTTCCCATCCCGATCTTGCCGCGCCCACCCCGGCGCTGACTTTTATAAAGACTCACGGCATTGCGCTTTATATAACCGGTGTGAGAAACCGTTACGACCATATCTTCTTCGACGATCATGTCTTCTATATTTATTTCCTCAGCGCTTACAACTATTTCCGTACGCCTTTCATCGCCATATCGTTCTTTGATGTCCAGCAGTTCTTCGATAATTACATCGAGCACCTTCTGCGGATCATCGAGTATTCCCTGAAGCTTGTTGATGATTAAGGTTATCTCGGCATATTCCGTTTCTATTTTTTCCCGTTCGAGACCTGTAAGACGCTGCAGGCGCATCTCCAGAATCGCCTTCGCCTGCAATTCACTCAAACCGAATCGCTCGCAAAGCGCCGTCTGAGCCTCTGTGGGATTATTGGCTGCCTTGATCAGAACTATGATCTCGTCAATTCTGTCGAGGGCTATAATTAACCCCTCGAGGATATGGGCCCTTTCCTTTGCCTTGGAAAGCTCAAAGGTTGTCCTGCGCACTACAACCTCTTTCCGAAACTCAAGAAAGCTCTGAAGAATATGCTTAAGATTAAATACCTTGGGCTGCCCCTGCTCAATGGCCAGCATGATGATCCCAAACGTTGTTTCCATCTGGGTATGCTTATAAAGCTGATTTAACACAACCGACGACATTTCATCGCGTTTCAAATCGATGACAACCCTTATCCCCTCGCGGTCGGACTCATCGCGCAAGTCGGAGATGCCGGTAATCTTCTTTTCTTTCACCAACTCGGATATCTGTTTAATCAAGCTGGCTTTATTTACCTGATAGGGCAGCTCCGTAACCACTATGCTCTCGCGATCGTTGCGGGCGTTCTTCTCTATAAGAGAGCGGGAACGCAATCTTATTATGCCCCTTCCGGTCCGGTATGCCGAGATGATTCCCTCCCTCCCGTTAATAAACCCGGCGGTAGGAAAATCCGGTCCCTGGATGTATTTCATCAATCCCTCAACGGTTATCTCGGGATCGCGAATCATCGCAATCGTTCCCTCTACCACCTCTCTGAGGTTGTGCGGAGGGATGTTCGTTGCAACCCCAACGGCGATACCGGCGGAACCGTTTAATATCAAAAGCGGCACCTTCGCCGGCAAAACCGTCGGCTCCTCCAGCGATTCATCGTAATTGGGCACAAAATTAACGGTGTTTTTTTCCAAATCGGCAAGGAGCTCTTCGGAGATTCTCTCCATTCTTACTTCGGTGTACCTCATCGCCGCCGGTGGGTCACCATCTATGGAACCGAAATTTCCCTGACCATCGACCAGCAGGTAGCGCATCGAGAAGTCCTGGGCCATCCGCACAATGGTGTCGTACGCTGCTGAATCGCCGTGAGGGTGGTATTTTCCAATGATATCACCGACGATTCTCGCTGATTTCTTATAGGGCTTGTTCCAGCGGTTTCCCATCTCATGCATCGCAAATAAAACGCGACGATGCACCGGCTTTAAGCCATCCCGCACGTCCGGGATCGCCCTGCCGATAATCACGCTCATTGCATAGTCCACATAGGAGCGCTTCATTTCATCTTCTATATTGGTTACAACTGTCTTTTCGAACAGGTTTTCCATTAAGCTGTTTTTCTCCTCGAGTATTTAAGAAACCATTATAATGACTATTTCATTATGCTTATTTAAACGTCCAGATTGGAGGCGTACATGGCGTTTTTAAAAATGAACTCTCTGCGCGGCTCAACTTGGTCGCCCATAAGCGTGGTAAAGGTCTCGTCGGCGGCAACGGCGTCCTCTATTAGAACCTGAAGTAATGTCCTTTTTTCGGGATTCATGGTCGTTTCCCATAATTGTTCCGGGTTCATCTCTCCCAAACCCTTGTATCTCTGCACCGCTATCCCCTTTTTACCTGCTTTGACAATATGTTCCACCAGTCCCGTCAATGTCTCTGCAATCTCTATATTTGTCTCCTCCCCGTTTTCCGCCTCCCCAAGCGAGCTAAGTTTATAAGGGGCCTTTCCCAGGGATTCAATCTGCATAAAGAGTGATTTTATTTCTGTAAATTTAGGGAGTTTCAATGTATCAACACTAACTATATTTTTTATGCTTTTATTGTTTGACCAAAGACTGAATTCTATTTTCCAGGTTCCCAATTCCTGATCGAATTGCAGCGCAAAGTTTTTCATCTTCTTTCCCATTGCCCCGGAGACCCGCGCGGCGATTTTTTCCAATAACTCCCTATCCGTAAAGGTTTTTTCAATCAAAAACCCGTCTGCAGCTAAAGTAGCAATAAGTTCCCTGTCATATCCATCTTTTTCAAACCTTTTCAATATTGTGTCTATGCGGATGGCCTTGCGGATATTATCCGTTAACCTCTTTCCGGTTATAACCTGCTGTGCCCCCCCTTCTTCTACCAGCAAACGTATCTTGCTGACGCCGTTTTCCAGAACGTAGTCCAGCATCGTCTGTTCATTGTGGATGTATAATTCTTGTTTTTTATTGGTTATTTTAAAAAGTGGCGGCTGAGCGATATAAAGATATCCCCTTTCGATAATCTCTCTCATCTGTCTAAAGAAAAATGTGAGAAGAAGAGTGCGAATATGGAGACCATCAACATCGGCATCGGTCATGATAATAATCTTTTGATAACGCAACCTACTTATATCCTTATCATCAGTTCCGATTCCTGCGCCAAGGGCGGTTATGATAACCTTTAGCTCCTCGTTTTGCAGCATCTTGTCAAAACGTGCCTTTTCTACATTAAGTACCTTGCCGCGCAGCGGTAAAATGGCCTGATTCTTCCGGTCACGACCCTGTTTTGCGGAACCACCGGCGGAATCCCCCTCGACAAGATAAATCTCACTGCGAGAGGGATCTCGTTCCTGACAATCAGCCAGTTTTCCCGGCAGCGAACCTACCTCCAGCGCTGTTTTTCTGCGGGTAAGTTCACGAGCGTGGCGGGCTGCTTCCCTTGCCCTAGCCGCATCAATAAACTTTCCAATCAACTGTTTCGCCACCGCTGGATTTTCTTCAAGGTAAGTGCTTATTTTATCGTAAACAATTCCCTCGACAAGCCCTTTTACATCACTATTTCCCAATTTTGTTTTCGTTTGCCCCTCGAACTGAGGGTTTCTTATCTTCACACTTATTACACAGGAAAGACCCTCACGCAGATCTTCTCCTTTTAATGATTCCTTGCCGTTTTTTAAAAAATTGCCGCTCGTGGCATAATTATTTATTACCCTGGTTAGAGCAGACCGGAAGCCCACAAGGTGCGTTCCCCCCTCTGTCGTATTGATGCTATTTGCAAAAGAAAAGATGTTTTCCGCATAGGTATCGTTGTACTGGAGGGCTACCTCTACATTGCAATCTTCCCTCGCTCCGGATATGTATATCGGATTTTTGATAAGAACCTTTTTATTGCGGTCTATGTACTCCACAAAAGAAACTATGCCGCCCTCATAAAAATACTCACTTTGACGATCCACCCGCTCATCTATCAGGGTTATTTTTATGCCCGAGTTTAAAAATGCCAATTCCCGTAATCTATTGGAAAGAATATCGAAACTGAATTCCGTTTCTTCAAAAATGGTATCGTCGGGTTTGAAGATTATTCTTGTTCCCCGACTCTCTGTTCTTCCAGTCATCTTCAAGGGCGCATTGGGCACACCCCTTGAGTACGACTGGACATAAACCCCCCCATCCCTGCGCACTTCCAGTTCCAGATATATGGAAAGGGCATTAACTACAGACACGCCTACACCATGAAGTCCCCCAGAGATCTTGTAGCTGTCGTTGGAAAATTTTGCGCCGGCGTGAAGTTTTGTAAGGGCTACCTCCGCTGCGGAAATTCCCTCTGTTTTATGCATGGCAACGGGAATTCCCCGGCCATTGTCTTCAACAAGAACACTATTATCCACTCTTATTATTACGGTAATCTTGTCGCAAAAACCCGCTGACGCCTCATCTATGCTATTATCAACAATCTCATAAACAAGATGGTGTAATCCCTCCTTACTGGTGCTCCCAATATACATCGCTGGGCGCTTCCGGACTGCTTCCATTCCTTCAAGTACCTTGATACTATCTGCGCCATAATATTCACTGTCCGGCAGATTCAATTTATTTCGGTCCTGTTGTTCATTCATTACTTCCATGCAGTTCCTTCCCGTTATTATAATAAATAAATTATATACTTATATCTTTAATGGCATAATAATGCAAAAATAATTATTATTGCCCTTTCCCCTAAGGATTGTCGGTCTCATATCCTCGTTTACTTCAAAATCTACACTTTCCTCTTCAATAACCTCAACTGCATCAACAAGATATTTAACATTATATCCAATACTTCTTTCATCACCATCATACTCTGCATCAATCTCGTCATTGGCCTCGCCGATATCATTATTGATGGAATTGAAGGAAAGTTTCATTCTGGAGGCGGTCATGATCATACCGTTATACTTTTCTGAAGAAACAACATTCATTCTCCGGACAGCGTGCAGTAATTTATCCCTGTCTATTCTTATTACCACTCCCCTCTCGGTCGGGATTACCCTTTTGTAATCTGGAAAATCACCATCTATCAAACTGGCCCTCAATACCGTTTGGTCTGCTTTAATTATCAACAAGCCACTATTGACTCCAATTTCAATAAATTCACCTTCATTATCATCCAAAATCCGAGTTATTTCTCCTACGCCTTTTTTGGGGATAATAATATTTTTATGGAGATCGGTTTCCAGAAAATCATTACTGCCCGTCTCCGCTGTTGCAAAAGAGAGTCGATGGCCATCAGTGGAAATCATACGAATTACAAAAGAATCTCCCTTTTTTTCAGTTTCCAGTAAGACACCGGTCAGATTCTTTCTCATCTCATCACTGGAAA
>Ga0172373_10001937_pt1 | contig 32726 bp, 21 predicted proteins | sample Lak10m_2_FD_114546 | JGI IMG/M metagenome (GOLD analysis project Ga0172373, IMG submission 114546) | Freshwater microbial communities from Kabuno Bay, South-Kivu, Congo - kab_092012_10m | ecosystem: Environmental > Aquatic > Freshwater > Lake | place: Democratic Republic of the Congo...
TCTAATCTTTTCAAGTATATCGTCTGTTACTGTAAACTTATCATTTACATAATTCGTAATAAGTTTGTTTTGATATTCAACATCACGAATTTTACCAATTGGATTTACTTTTGTTTGAACATTACCGTTACTCGATCCAACAAGATGTTGTGTTCTAATATCTATAACATTTGTCAATGACTTTAATTCAGTCATTATTTGATTGACTTCGGAATGGGGTGTGTTGGTTATACGCAAACGAATTGAATTATACTTTGTCCATTTTGTTGGCAACTTTTTAATTTTACCGTTTTCAACATCAATAGTATGATATGACCAATCATTTTCAATTTCAATAAACTTTGATTTCTTATTCTTAATATCCCATTCAATGATACCATGAACTAAACCTTCACCATAATTTTGTTGTATGAGTGAACCCGCATAAGCAAACTTCCCATCAACGTCAAGATATTGAAACTTATGAATATCGCCAAACATTCCATAATCAAATCCATCAAACATTTCAATTTTTACATCATTGTGTTTCATAAGAACACCGGCATCGGTTGCCGCTCTATCAACAGGTCCGTGATAAAATACTATTTTTGTTCTATCACCAACTACATCTTTTGCCGTAATAAAGTTTTTTGGATCCTCATAAACAGAGTTAAGAACAAAATCAACATTTTGTAAATAGTAGATACCACTTTGTTTCAAATAAAATAATTGATTTTTTTCATCTGTCAAGAGTGATACAATCGGTGAAAGTGCATCCATTCTACTCATGTTATTCAAGTTACAATCGTGATTACCAGCAATCAAAATTGTTGGTGCAATTCTTGAAATAGTATCAAGAAATTCTGTAACCATTTCCACAAGTTCCGGAGTCATATCTGTTTTTGCATGAACAATATCACCGGCGAGATATATGATAGTATTTTTGTTTTCAGCAACTTTACTTCTACAAACATCATAAAGTTTTTTGAATACACTACGATATTCGTCATGTCTTTTTAGATTGCGAATATGAACATCCGATATGTGTAATATCTTTTCAACTTCACTAATAGCGAATGACCATAATGTTTCTTTAAGCATATAATATCCTTTGTTTAATTATATCATAACTGTCTGTTGGTGGTGTAACTGATTTCAAACTTGAAAAATCCTTGAAACCCATTTCATTTATATCTTTACTTTGCATTTGAACTATTGATACATTTATACCTTCTGAAAGAAGTGACGAAGATATTTTTATGGCATCCGAATAAGCATCATTATCAAGTGCAACAATTATTTTCGGTGGTTTACGCAACAAAATTCTTTCTCGAAGTTTTGGTTGAATTATTTTGCCGAATAGTGGAACTGCATTATATCTGGCAGTAATTGCATCGAATACACCTTCAACAAGTGTAACCGGTTCATCCCAATCAATAAAACAATCAAATCCAATAACATCTTTACTCCATTTTGGATTTTTATATTTTAATGTGTCTTCTTCAAAGATAGAACGAGAAACAAAAAAGTTTAGATTAAAATTTTCATCATAGGATGGGACAATAATTCTGCCAGAGTAACTACCATTAGGGCAATAACCAATCCCATAACGCAATATATCTGTTCTACCAATTCCTCTTAATTTCAAATAATTTAATGCTTGTTTCATTTGCATTTTTACTTGAATGTCTTTTATCTTTGGGTATTCGTATAAACGGATAAATTCTTTTGGCAAGACCAATTCTTCTTTTGTTTCGGTTTTATTTTTTATGTATAGATTTTTGGTTTTAAGGATTTTGTTAAGGTCATCGAGGTATTGTTTACCAGCTTTTACTTTTTTGAATAGTGAAACTATACTTCTACCTTTAGCATTACTAACCCAACAATGCCAAGGATTTTCACCGTTATTGTTTACGGTTAAATCTATTTCAAGTTTTGGTTTGTAATGACTGATGAAAGGTGAAAAGAACGAATAGTTGTTGCCAGATGTTCTTCTGCCTTTACCCAAAACTTTTTCTATGAGAGATAACAAATCGTAATTTATCATAACCACACTTTACGGAAAATAATACTTGTAACAAATATAAGAAAAATTTGTTACAATTACAAGCATTCTTTTAACCATTCCTCTGGTATTTCTTTTTTTGCCCAACGCCACCCTTTCTTATCACAGTATTGAGCATAGGTTGTTTTACTACCCTTGTATAATTTAGCATTCGGATTTTGAAATACAAAACGAATATCTATATCAGGATATTGTTGGAATATCAAATCAAAACGCAGTCGATCCGTTTTTACCCAGCGGCCTTTTGTTTCCAGATACATTTTTCCACCATCAATTTTGTTTAGCACAAAATCTGGAGTATAATTGTGTTTGGTCTCAGGTTGTATGTAGGATATTTTTTCACTTTCGTAGGAGAATGATTTACCGTTTTCTTTCAACATATCATTTACAGTATCTTCCAATCCACTACGAAACCCGTGTTTTATTGCAACTTGATTTCTACGCATATTACATATCAAATCTTATTATTACATTCATATCAACATCGTCTCTTTTTTCCAAAGGATTTGCTAACTTAGCAACAGCAAGAAGATTACTGTCATCGTCATATAAACCAACTGATGTAATATAAGGATTAAAATATGATGATGTTACATAGTTTTCCAAATCATGTGAAAATGCCGCCTTATCAATTCGTATTGATGGATTTTGTGTAAAATTAAATTCATTTCTTTTTATCTTACAAATTATTTCATATTCATAAAAAGTAACAGTTGAACGGAATTGACCTCTAAATCCATTTGCTATTCCATTGTAATCAAAGTTTCCAGTTTGACCTAAAAAGGCATTAGCATATTTTGGTCTTGGATCCGATATTACAAAAAATCCAGTTCCATAAAAAACATTTCCAACTCTTGACGTTTGATATGCATATCCTGCATCCAAAGTATTTTGATATAGATACGGTATTTTTTCTGATGAAATTGCTGTATTGTATATTCGTATTTCATCCATTGAACCGTGGAAGAAACTAGCAGTATTTGGACTACCACCTATAAAAAATGCATTTTCATTACCAACATCCAAATCAATAGATGTTGTTACCTCTCCATTTAGTGTTCCGTTTAACCAAATTTGATAAACACTTCCTGTTTTTTGACAGACAATATGAGACCATTGATCAGTTGGTAAAACGGTTGAATTTACTTCAACTGTTTGAAAAATAGAACTTTGTTTGAATGATATTTTACCAGAATTAGCAGAATATGCATTATTGTAAAATATATCAAATGGATATTGTTTTGATTCTTTTTCAGTTTCATCAAAACTGTGATTTAATGTAATATCATTTACGGTGTATATTTTTCTTATTAAATTTTTATTGAACAGATAATTTTTTCCATTTAATCCAGTTCCTTGTTCTGCCGTTGGATTTATCCAAAAACTGAATGCAAAGTCTTGTCTTTTATTGAAATTTAGATTTACAGTCGAATTAACTTTTAAGTATGAACCGCTAAAATAAGCACCAACACCTGTTGAAGTTGCCGAACCAGATAGGGGTATTCCTGGAACATAAGTAATTTTTTTTGTATTGTATAAACTTACTACATTTCTGTGAGGTGACATATCCAATACATAATCAAGTTTATTATTCTTCATATTGTATTCACGATACTTTTCGTTAAATCCAACATATAACAAACAATTTCCTGCATTTACAAATTTATCTTCGTCAAATGTTGTATCTCTTAAATTACCTGCACCATCATCTACTAAATTATATTCATATGGTGAACCATAATGTGATAAACTAACGGAACTCTTTTTTATACCTTCACCAAATACACCAACTGGAATCATAAACAATGATGCTGATTCTGCAAGATATGTAATTTGATCATCAGCCGTAATAAAAGATGGTTGTTTTTCACTTTTATATTCTGTATAATAATTGTGGTCTAAATAATACCATAGTATTTTTGGATCTAAACTTTGTGTTGTAAACACTCTTTCATATAAGGAAGATGATATATTTGCAACATTTCCAAAATACTTATGGTTTTCTGGATAATAAGCACGATAAACTTTTATACCAAAGTTATCCAAATACTCTACTTCCGGCATATAAGATGAAAATTTCCAAATCTTATTAACTTCAAAAGGGCGAATTGTAAAATCACCTGCTTTTAATTGTTTATGTGTAAAACTTAAATTATTTGCTTTTTGAAATGACATATCAATTTAACCTTAATCTAACTTGAATTATGTGCTCTTCATTTGGTTTTTTTCGTATTGGTCTTGGTAATTTTCCAATAGCAATCAATTCATAATTATCGTTATACAAACCAACACTTGTTATGTATGTTATCGGAAAATCTACAAATGATTCATATTTGAAATGACCATGACTTCCAGATAAATAAGTATAATTGTTACTATAATTAAATTCATATTCTCTTAATCTACAAAAATAAGTTTGTGTTTTAACTTCTTCTGATGCCCTAGCATACCAAGAACCAGTAACATTTCTATTTGTTGTAGTATTACACGAAGCACTTATGGACATAAAAAATTTGTGTATATTATCACCAGCAATCGATGCAGTTACAGTATTTAAGGAACAAGATTGATCCAATACCACACCATCCAAAACAATGATGCCCTTTTTAGGAAAGATTATACCCCAAGCATCATCAGTATCTTCACCATATTTACCATCATTCAATGAACCAGATACCAAATAATAATACTCTCTTAATTCTTTTCTTAATGTATTTACATCTGCTAAATCTTCGGAATCATCTATCAATGTGTAAATTTGAGAAGAAGTTGGATGCGGATAGAAATTACTTCCAGTATTATACAATTGATTTGCACTTGATGAAATTGGAGCAAGTGTTATTTGTATATTTCCTGGATCAATTAACTCTGGATAAAGATTTCTATTGAAATTTATTGCATAAAAATAATCACCATTTTTTCCATTCTTAAATGGTATCTTTTCAGTTGTTGTATGAAAATACTCCATCAAATAATTTTTGTAAATAATCTTTGATGGATGTATTGTTGTATGTTGATCTAAAGTTTGTTTTGATCCTGAGCCGTTTGTGTGTCCATAAGTAATATCAAACATAAAATTATCATCTTGTTCGCCCTCTTTGTTTGATAATACTCGTAAGAAATAATTACTGTCACCGAATGTGGATGAAGTATGAAATGTATTTAATTTTTCTCCGTCACAGGGGAAAAGACCTTTCTTTCTATACTTTTTTTGCACAATAGAAAAGTCTCTCGGTGACTTAAATTTCTTAAATGATCTTGATTTTAACGCCGTTAATGGAACAGGAGGAGGAGCAGGTGCAGATTGTGGTCTTTGCATTAAAAAAGTAACCACTTCATTATTTACTACTGCACGGTATTTATCTTTTGACGGAAATCCATTTGCTATTTGAAAATCAATATAGCCCCTTAACATTTCCAAAACTTGCTTATTTATTTCAAAACTTAATACTTTCATATCATTCTATCAAAATTGTTGATACAATAGTTGGCACATTAGCAGTAAGTTTGAATAACTCCGCCAATCTAGCTCTTTCTTGAATTAAAATAGCACGAAGTTCTGGAGTAACTGTAACGCCAGTTGGTGTTGTTTGTAATGTTTCTGCCTCCAATATGAATGGAAGTTTTTTTACTTGTTCTGGTAATAAAACATTTGTTAAATTATTAAGATTTGCCAATGCTTGTTCTATTTTTGTTCTTTGTGTTAATGCAAGTGCACTTGGATTTGCATTTATCATCTCATAAAACAATATAGAATTTACACCACCGTTATTATCAATATCTAAAATTTTTCTAAAAATATCAATAGCAATTTCACGTGCAGTTTTATTATCAATAACAGTAGGATAATCCCCAATCATAGAGCCAGATAGAGCAGTTATTATTTCGGATTCTGTTATCATATTACCAATTCAAACGAATTTTTATTAAAACATCATTTTCTTTCGATTTCTTTATTGGTTTACTTAATTTTGCAACCGCAATCAATTCTTTTTTGGTGTTATACAAACCAATTGTTGTAATATATGACATTGGATTGTCTACAAAACAAGTATTTTTTATTTTACCCTTTTCTACTCCAGAATCGATAGTATATGTTGGATTATTACTATAATTTGCCTCACCGGATGGTATTCTTACAAAATAATGATTTGTTGTTTTGAACTTAACATTACGAGCACGCATTGGTTTACCAACAACAGCAGCACCACTTATAGCAGTAAATAATTTCCAAGAATTGTCTCCTGCAATACTACTACCACTAACAGAATTAAATGATGCAGAAACATTTAATTTACTTCCATCCAATACAATAACGCCTAAATTTGGATATACTTTACCGTATGTTGTTAATACTGGATTTTCTTGTAAACTTCCTGTTCCACTTGAATGAATACCGTTTGCCAATGAACCACTAACTATATCATAATAATAATTAGGATCTTCATTTGCACAAACATCTTCATCTTCAAAGATTGCAGAATTGTCTATTAGTGATAATACGTTTGGTGTTGATCCTGAAACTTTAACATTACTTCCAGTGTGAACGTTGTTAGCAATACCACTTCCACTTAATTCTGCAAAATTTATTTCAAAGTTACCAATATCAAGTTTATCACTCAATCCGTTTCTGTAAAAGTTTATTACATAAATGTCATCTGGAGTTTTTAGTGAACCAGAATCATAGAATGTAAAATACTTTTCATTTGGATCCAATGTTAATAATCTATATTGTGAATAAATGGCACGACTTGGACTATCATTATATTCGTAACCACTTGCAACAGAACCAGAACCTTTCCAATTACCATAAGCAAGTGCAAAGTATGCATTTTCAGAACAGTTATCACAATCGGTTACTTCATAATAATAATCTTTTGAAGCCGGATTTTGATTTGATGATGTATGAACACAGTCTAATGATTGTGATAAATTGAATAAACCTTTAATAGATTTTTTACGCAATCCTGGTAAAATATCAGTTCCATATAAAAATGGATGATGTAGTCTACCTATTCCAGTTCCTTCAAAACAATCTACCTTTTCTCTACGGTTTGTTGTTAATTCTTGTCCAATTGTTAAACCATAAGCAGCACCAGGTGATTCTGGTTCTGGTGCAGGAAATGATTGATCCAATTCTTCTTGTTGTGGAAATTCGGATTTTTGTCCTGTTAGAGGATCGGTATACGATACTGCATCATATACCAAATAATGAGTCAATACTTCAACTTCATCACAACCACATGGATTATCTGTATCAACTCTCCATGTAGAAACTACTCTTTTTTGTGGAACACAAGTTGGACTCTTTTTTCTTTGAACAGATGAATAACTTGAAAAATAAACACCTGGTTCGCCAGAAAAATTAGGTATAATTGGCACTACTTCATCAACAGTTGTATAATAATAACCATCTACTGTTGTTAATAATTTACCGTTCAAATCGGTTGAAGCACCAGAATTTGGTCTTGCCAAATAACTGGTTATCCACTTATTAGTTTCTGTTCCTGGATTTCTATAATTTATTTCTACTTTACCAACGCCAGGTTTATTACAGAAAATCTTGAATGGAACTCTTTTTTGTCTTTTTATTCCCCATTGAAAATCAGTTTTAATACCTTCTAAACATGATTGACCTGGTATTTCGGCAACCAAATTTGTTGTAGAATTTTTCATAGGTGTTAAACCGTTTTGTAACAGTCTAACAAATTCAGGAGAATTTCTATTACCGCGTAATATATCTACTATTTTTCCGGTTACTTCACCGCCGGTAGTTTCTGTTATTAAACTTCGTATCGCTTCTGGATAAAATGATTCCTTTGGATTTTGATAATCAGCAACATATTCCCACATAAATCCTCTAACAGATGCAGATTCTTCATAGTAAGGTGCAGAGCAATCTACTGATTTTGCAATTCTAAACTTCCAACTTATTTTGCCGTAATAAGGATTTTGTGTATCAATGGTTTCACCATATTCATCACCACCTATCAATGTTGGTGTGTCTTGAGGTCCACCAGGTGTTGATGGTGTGTTTGGTTGATTTGGATCACCACCAACAACAGATCCCTTATTCTCTACTACTTCACGCAAACGTGAAGTTATTATGGAAGTAATTCCAGTAACAGCTGGGTATGATGTTGGTAATTCCGATTGAACATTTGTGTTTAATTTTACATCATTGTATGTTATAGAACCGTAGTCAGTTCCACCCATGAAAAAGAAATTTTCTATAACATTCATTTCGGTATTATTTACAGTATCAGGATACCAAGCAATTGATGAATTTTGCCCAATAGGATATGTATAACCCTTTACTGGAAGTGGTAAACTCTCTATAAAACCAGTTGGTGGTGTTTTGCCGTCATAAAATGACGCATTTCTTAACATACCAGCGCTAAGACCCATTGTTGGACCATAGTTATCAACAAAACATGGTTTTGTATTTATCCCTTCAAGTTGATTTTTTATATTTTGATATACAGTTTCTTGTTTATTATTTATTTGAATTACAGATATTTCATCGAATATCTTTTTCATTATAGTTTGCATGTCATAGTAATACTCATACGTTATTTTACCAACCGATTTTCTTGGAGAATCAATTGTTTGTATTACTAAATTTCCCTCTGAATTTGGAGTTATATTGTAATAAAGATTTGAATTTACTGTTGTAGTAAATACGGGTGATGGTGCCAAATTAGGACACGCAGCAAACATAGTTATTTCTAATCTAGGTGCATTTTTTATTACAAATCCAAAAAATGATTTTGTTGTAGGTTGTAATGGATCAAATGATTGTCTTATTCTAAAACTATATTTTGGATCACAATCACCAACAGTTACTCTACGACCAGTTATAGTTGGAGCAGCAGTAATTCCACCCGATGCTGCTTGTGAACCCTGTCCACCTTGAACCAAACCTCTTACTCCTCTATAAATAACAGCATCTGTTGTTGGTGAATTACTCCAATTTAACGGTTGACCAGACGGAGTATATTCTGGAATAATTTCTTCGGTAACACCATCATTATCATCGTCTCTACCAACATACCATATAGGTTGCAATGAGTTCAAATATACAGATGGAGTCCTGCCATTAAATGGAACATTTTGATTAGTTTCATTGAACCAATTTACATAAGGTTTATTTCCACTTGTTTCTTTTAGATACGCTTCATATATTTTGAACAAATAAAGAAAATTAGAATAAATGTCTCTTGTTCTACCAGCAGATAATAAAACTTCATCATTCATACTAAATTGTGGATCTTCAAGAGTTGCGGTTAATCTTTCAATATCCGTATCAAGTAGATCTATTGTTGTAATTATTTTATTTAGATCCTTTTCTCTTATTCCGGTCATTCCTTGATTTATTGATTGAACAAGAAGTGAACTCAAAAGTGGTTGATTCATGTGAATTTTCCTTAATAGTCAAGTTTTACTTTAACAACAATTTCTCTGTCAAAAGACTTTTGTATTGGTTTACTTAATTTTGCAACCGCAACAAGATTATTTGAATCATCATACAAACCAATACTTGTAATGTAAACCTTAGGATCCATAATCATACTTTCATATTTTAATACATTATTTTGATTAAAGAAACTTGGATTATTAGTATAGTTGTATTCATCAGAATATACCCTTACAAAATAATATGTTGATGCAACAACTTCACTTGTTCTACCTTGAAACGAGTATGAAGCAGTATTGTATGCCATTGCACCACTTATTGATGTAAACAACCTATACGCACTATTATCACCGAAAAGACTTCCGGTGTAATTTTCAGTTGCAGATGTAACTCTACTTCGTGTGGTATAAAAAGATGCAGAAGCATCTAATGCCTTACCGTTCAATACAATAATGCCGTGGTCTGGATAATAAAGTCCCCAAGGAGTTGAAGCATAAGAACCAGTGTGTTTACCGTTTGCCAATGTTCCACTAACAACATTGTAAATTCTACCACCTTGAACAGTTAATTCTGTTGTTGTTATGCCAGAATCGTCAATAAGAGTTATTACATCGTCTGGTGTAGATATAGTACTACTTCCAGGAGAGTTTAATTTTGATAGAGAAAGTTGCCATGTGCTTGTGTCCATCCTATCTTTGTATCTTGAACGATTAACATTGACAATATAAATGTGCTCTGATGTTTCAGATACAGTTCCATTTGTAAACTCAAATGCATTTATTCCAGAAGATAATAACATTTGTCTATATTGTGAATAAATTGCCTGTGTTGGATAATCATAATCTTGTGCACCATATGAACCAGTTGAAGATCCACTTCCTTTTGAGTCACCATATGTTACACTAAATTGAACTTCTGCACTTGGAAAATTAGATTGACTGTTGTATACTTCATAAAAATATCTCTTTGTTCCATCAGACTGATCAGAAGAAGTAAAAGCTGTAAAAAGAGCAACATTATTTCCTGACCATAATGGAGCTGTAACCAATTCTCTACGATTTCTTCCTATTGCATCGTTAGAAAATCTTTTTAATACAAAGGGTGTAGTAGCCATAACAATCAATACTCCAATTTTATAGTAACTGACAATTCACTTGTGAATGATTTTTTAATTGGTTTACTCAATTTTGCAATAGCAAGTAAACTTTGATTTCCATTTATATCTGGACCGTAAAGACCGATAGATGTAATATATGTTGTTGGGTTATCTATAAATTTACTATTTTTAATTTTACCCTTATCTGTTCCGTTTGTATATGTAAATGTTGGATTACTTGAATAGTTACATGAATAATTATTTATTCTGCAATAATAATATGAACAATGTTTAACATCAATAGCTCTAGCAGTAAATCCGTTTTCACTAACAGAAGCAGCACCACTTATTGCAGTAAATAATTTGTAAGAATTATCACCATCTTTGTTACTACCGGTAACAGAGTTAAACGAAGACGATTGGTTTAATGCCTTTGCAGATATTAAAATAATGCCCTGACTTGGATAAACTTTTCCAAAATAATGTCTATTTGCATTTGAATAAATACCATTTTGTAAACTACCACTAACTAAATTTCTAACATAAGAAGTTTGTGCAGAATTTTCTATCAAATCTGATGTATCTTCCGAATCATCTATTAGTGTAATAATACTTGGATTTGATTTTACAGAAACATTACTTCCAGTGTGAACATTATTTGCATAAGATGCACCATTAAGTTGAGCAATGTTTATCTCAAAGTTACCTGGATCCATCTTATCACCAAACTTATCTCTGTTTACATTTATCACGTAAAAGTCTTCGAGAGGATTAGTCGAACCTGATAAATAAAATCCTTGTTCATCACCATCTAAACACATCAATTTGTATTGTGAATAGACAGCACGTGATGGTGTATCATCTGCATCACCACCTTCATTCATAGAACCAGATCCACTAACATGACCATATGTTACAGAAAACATACGTTCTTCATTACAAGAGAGAGACGCAGAACCCCAAACTTCATAATAATAATCTTGTGAAGCAGATGTTTGTGTTGAACTTGTAAAAAATGTAAGCAATTCTCCAGTTCCAGCTGCCCACAAACCTCTTGCAGTTCCTGTTGTTGTTGGAGCTGGTTGTATTGGTGGGAATAGAATAAAATAATTTGGAAATCCCGAACCTTCAAACTTTGACATGACTAACCTCTATAACTAAATTGGTTGATAATATAAATTAAGTGTTACTGAAAGAAATTGGAACAACAAAACGTGAACCATATCTTGTGTTTGTAATAATCAATTTTGTTGATTTTCCATCAAGCGTACTTGGCAACCATGAACCGTTTATACCAATTACAAAATCTAATCTTGGCACAATATCACTTGTTGTGTTCCAATTCTTTGATTTACCAGACATAGGAAGTTCAGAAACACTTGTTCCAACTGTGCTCAATACTGTAAAGTATGTTGTGTCTAATAAAGTAAATGTATAACCACCGGGATTTTCTGTAATTACAATTGGACCGTTACCTGTACTTGACCACTGTTTCAATTCAAATGTCAAGTTAGGTTTAGAATTTGCATTAAGATTTCTTGCACCACCTGTTTCTGTTAATGCAAGTGTGCTTGGTGTTGCTTCAATGTATGGTATAGATTTTGTTCCTTCTGAAAGTGTAATCAATTTATATTTCATTGATTGTGTTTCATCTGGAACTGCTTCTGTTATTGGTAGATTTTCAATAACTATACCCATTTTATCATCACCGAGTGGATGACTTTGATTCCATAAATCATAATCGATTTCATCATCAGCAAGAGCAAATTGTGTAATGTTGAAAGATGATGCTCCTTTTGCCAATAGTTCTCTACCTTTTTTTGTGAGGATTGCGTCTACTGTAACTGTTGCGTTATTTAAGTAACCCATGTTAAAACTCCTTGTTAGAAAATTAGTTGTATACTACTATAAATATAACTATTATTCAAAAATACAAAATTATTTTATTATATTCCACGTGACCTACGAACTTGTTGTAACCATTCTGGCAAAACTTCAAATGGCAAAATTAGTTGTATTATTGCACTTGGATCGTTATTTATATCCAAATATGTATAATTTGGGGTATACATTGGAAACGATAATTTATTTGTAACATCTCCGCCTGGCAATTTACAACCTTCAAACCTTATACTTCTAACAGATTTGGTATAATTGTTCATATTCATTTGACTTGATGTTACATATTGATATGAAGAATAATTTGAACTTTCAGGATTTAATGATGATGAATAATAGAAATAATATGATTTGTAAAAATTATCATGTCTGTTATTGCCTATCATGGTATAAATAGCAGTTCTCTTATCATAATGATTTGATGCAGTATACCATGTATTAGGTCTTCCAGTTGAACTACCGTGTAAATAATTATCACGATAAAATGTATTTGTAAATCCTAAATCTAAACTTCCAAATACATCAAGTATTGTATTATTTTTGCCAATTAACTTTCTTGTATTTCTAATGTTAAAATGTATAAGATAATTGTTGTTTATTATTCCGGATAAATCTTCTATGTTTGAATTTATCAAACCTACTTTATCAACAACTTGTCCAATAATTTCTCTTGGTCGTGAATAAATACTTGATGTTGTTGCAGACGCAGCAGATATAAATGTTGTAGTTATTTCTATGTCATCTTCGTAATTTTGAGTATCGGATTCTATTGCGGTTTCAACATCAAACTCACCATCAACATTTGTAAATTCACTCCTTACATCTTCATCAAAACCAATAAAAACTGTTGTTCTTTTTGATGAATTTATATTACCAACAATAACTGCAGATGCAGAAATTTCTGTTGTGTCTCTAACATATTTTTCAGGTGGTAATCCACCAAAATCTCTTGATGTTTTTACTCTTGAACGTTCAAGTATATTGGGTTCTACAACAACACCAAGTATATCATTTGTTCTTAATGGTAATGTTTGACGAATTTGATCAAATACACTAAAATCAAAAAGTGAAACTAATCTTAAATAAGCAGTAAAGTCATTTCTTGTTGTATATTTTTTCCAATACTCTCTTGCAAATTTTTTCAATGAGGGGTATTCATCTTTTTTTGTATTTGAGTATTCACCCAAATAATCATCTAATTGTGTATTTCCTATCGCCTCGTATATGTCTTCATTTATTATATGTTGTGGTGAAAATGCAACCATTAACTTATTTGAGTCTATTGAAAATCTATCAAATGCAGTAATAACAGAAGATTCATCCTTCAACAAAGCACCCTGCAATGAAGCAGAATCTATCCTAATTTTTTCAGCAAATGGTGTATTATTTCCAATTGTTGCAACTTCCATGTTGTAAACTTCAACCGTTGATTCAAATTGATCCCGTGATAATCCATTAAATTGTGCTGTTTTTGAGGAACTATAAAAATTACTTTTTAATTGATCCGGGTGCATACTTTTTATACTTGACGTATATTCTGCATTAAATGGTTCCCAAAATTTCCATTGAACTTGTAAATCATAGAATGAAGAAGTTGGTGTATTACCATTGTAAGCACGTGATGCCATTACATGATTATCAAATGAAGATGTAATTAACGGTTTTGCCCAATATCTTAATTCAAAAATTGAACCAGATAATAAAAAGTTTGTCTGTGGGTTTGATCCAGAACCAATAAATAAATTACCATCAGAAGACCAACCTCTATTGTAATCTGACTCCGTAGAACCATTTACACTTATACTTGCACTTCTATCAACAGTAATCTTTCCATACTTTGATGTTTTTAATATGAAATTATACGTTTGATTTACTGATAATGTGTCTAATGATGAACTTCTACGAATCATTAAGTTTAGAGGAATATCATCATAAAGGTATTCGTCTTTAATAGATGCAGATTTGTAATTAGTTCCATTACCTAAATAAAATGTTAAGTCTCCTTTTTCAGCAGATCCAGTTCTATTTACAGTAACATACCAATCAACTCTACTTCCAGTTGTTTCTTTTTGTAATACTGTTTGGATTTTATCATTGGCATAATCATAGTATTTTGATGGATTCATTTTCCAACGAAATGTCATTGTATCTGGATATTGCCAATTATCATTTTCGTTATTTATTCTTTCCCAAGGAACACGAACATAACTTGATGTTGCGGGTTGTTGTAAACTACCAACAAGATTCAAAAAGTATGTATGTTTTTCCCATTCTGATCTTGGAATAACACCTAAATCTGCATTATCAGGTCCACCGTATTCTCGTATAGATAAAAGTGTTTGTGGAATACCATAAGTTGCAAGTAATGCCCTAACACCTCTAGCAGTTCCTTTTGATTTATAGATATATGGAAGATTATTTAATACCCTTCTCCATACTTCTTTTGTTCTTTCTTCTTCACTTTTTGAATACTCTTTACCAACAGTTGTTCTACCTGTCCAAAGTGGTTCACCACTACCACTCAATCCAAGTGCATATTCCCAAAGGTCTTTTGTTTTTGTTCCACTTGATAATGTCCATCCCAAGTTTCTTGTTGCTTCATATATCAAATCTTGTGATAACCCGTCTTTTGGATGTTCTTCTCGTAAATTCTTTTTAAGAATATGGTCAGTATAAAAATACAATATGTCAAAATGTTGAGCTATCATATTGACAAATGTAAGTATTTGTGAATTATCAGTATTTTCGTAGATATGATTTGGCAGTGACTTTACAAGTGCAGAATCATTTACCATATCATAATCTGTTGCCAAATCAAGTATGTTGTTATACCAATTTTGAACTTGATTACTACCTGTTGTATACAAATTAAATTTACCTTGTTTGGTAATTAAATTGTAAGAACTTCCTGTTACTTCATACTTTGGAAACGGTTGAATTGATGCAGTTAATTCGGATGTATACCGTAGACTTGCCGATGTTTCATAGTATAACCATTTTTCAAAATTATCAAATCCTGAAACAACTTTGTCTCTTAACATTTTAACACGTGTTTTATTACTATCAAGAGAGCCAGTGTATATTTCTAAATTTGTTAATTCTTGATTGTATGTTTGGATTAAACGTATTTTGTAATAAAAGTTTTCTATTCTTTCTTCAGCAGAAGAATAAAATACAAAATTTTGAAACTCTGTAAAATCAAAATTTAACTCTACACTTGAACCAGAAATATTTACATACTTGTCCAAAATTTGTTGAGAAGTTTGTAAATTTGTTGATAATAAATCATTCCAATTTTTATATTCAGTTGTGCCTGTAATAAATCTGTCATATTCTACTTCAAAATTTGGACCCTTGATAAATTTTGCTTGTAGTTTTTCAAATTCTTTTTCTACTTGAACATTATCCAAGTATGGTTTCATTATTTGACTTGCAAGCCAACATTGATAATACAAATCAACATCAAAAGGCAATGGTTCTGCTAAACGAACATAAAAATATGCAGGATTACCGTCAGAAGTTACATTGACAACATCAACTAAATTGTTTTCACCAAAATTTATTACAATTGGTAATTTATATCTTGAACCTTTCATGTATTCAATTACAAACTCTTGCAATTGTCTAACTGATTCAACATGAGTTGGATTTGTCAATGTCAATCTAACTTCTTTTCTATCTGGTGATATATCTGAAACAAACAATCTATTTTCAGTATCATTACCACCAATTAAGTTTCTTAAAAAATTGTAAACAATTCTATAAGGACCTGGAACTAAATTTAGTTGAGCAATGTGGTCGTGTATTGGCAAAACAACATATCTAACAGGTTCACCGAGTTCGTTTATTCTTGGATCAATACTATATGGTGCAAGATATAATGTGTTTACATATGATGCATTTGGCAAAAATACATGAAGTTCTATATTTGTTCCGGGTGAAGAAGGATCTTCAGGATTATTTAATGTAGAAAATTTAGGAACAACAATTCTACTGTTAAGATTAGAATAATTAAACCTATCGCCTCTAATTGGATTATTAGTGGCTATTATATCGGAAAGGTTTTTGTATAAGAAATTTGGCATATAAAACTATCACTTATTTAATTGTTATTAACCAGTAGTTAATCCTGCTGTTCCAGCTGTGCCTGCCGTTCCAAAATAATCATTTTTTATTAAGTCTGACATTCTACTCAAACCAACCGGATTCTCCGATACAAAATCTGATTTGAAATTCTTTAATGAATCAACATCTTGTGAAAGTGATTTTAATGTTTCATTCGTTCTTTCGGACATTGCATTCAATATATTTTCTGTTCTTAACTTATCAGTTTCTATTCGAGTTGATAGATCTGTGAGTATTTGTTCTTGTTGAGCAGACAATTCTGTATTCATTCTTTCCATAGCATCTGCACGAATTGATTGGTTTTCATATTGATTTGCCCATATATCAATTCTTTCTTGCCATTTAATTTCGTTTGCAGCCCAATCAGTTAATTCGTTATTTTGTCTTTCAACAATATCTTGCAATTCATTTATCTTATTATTCAAACTTTGTATTGAGTTTGGATTATTTTCTGCAATAGTTTGTAGATTTTGTAACAATTCATTTTTTGCAATGTTTTGTATATTATCCATATCATCAGAACTTAAACTTCCAAGTGGAACACCACGCAATAAACTAGTTTGTATAGTTTGTATTTGATTGAACATATTTTTTTCAGCATCAACTGCATCTTTTAAGGATGAAAATTCTGTTTTAACTATAAAATTAAAATCGCTCGATAAAAAACGTTGATCAACAACTGGTATTTCTATTTTTCCTTTATTTTCAGAAGACCTTTCATCAAGATAACTTATTATTCTATTTGAAATCCCATCTCTAACAAGTTCATTCATCGTGTAACCTTAAAGTAATGATTATTGTCAAAAATTTGAACATTATCGCCACCGTCTCTTTCAACCTTAACAACTACTCTATAAAATCTTTCTGGTTGAAACGAATCCATCCAAAGATTAAAATAACTACTTGTTCCATCACAACTAATTTTTGTTCCGTTTTCATCGAATGGAAGTATTATTTCATCACTATGGGCATCACGAATTTCGTAATAAGATGATGATGGTAAGTAATGATTTACAGTTTGATATGCAGTTGTTGTGTAATTTTTTTCAGGATAACGAGAGTATGCATATATTTTTATTTTTGCCTTTTCTTTTTCAGCATAAAACTTTTTTAATTTTACATTTACATTAAGACTATCTTCGCTCGCAAGAGTTAAACTTCCTGTAACAAATTCCGAATCATCCCAAACCACATTTAATCTTGGAACATATATTGTATTACTATCTGTTCCAAAAAACTTCAAACTATTTATGAGATTATCAGGAGAACTTTCCATCTCATTACTAAATTTCAAAATTATACCATCATTGTCAAATCTACCGGAACCAGTTATCCATTTTTTAACTATGTTAGTTACATTCATGTATAAATCTGTTGATTGAAAAGAAAATGATTGTGTGCATTCTAAATTATTGTAATTCCACCAAGTTCCACCACCTTCATGTGTAAAATAAGAAGACGTGACAGTTGCTGAAAGATAGTTTGTTCCGAACAATACATTAGCATCAACCCAAGTTTGTGATATATTATCCCATTCAAATGAAGATGTTCCAGGCGGTATGTCCCATTCTGTTCCAGTTCTTTTTGATGTTCTGTATCTCCAAGATACACCATCAGTTGTATATGGGAGGTTTACAAATTTACCAGTTCCGTTTGTCCATGACGAACTTAACGGATAAGCATATACAGTATATTCTTGTGGAATTTCTCGTATATCAGCAGTTACTAATGCTAAATAGTATTTAGCATTTTGTGAAATTTTACCAGCATTTACTCTACTTTCAATATCCGATACATCAAATTTTAACAGTATTCTACTATTGTAAATAGAAGAACCAGATCCAGGAGTTTCATGTGATAACTCCAATAATGGATCTATTCCAGTATTCATAGTATACTGTCTTTCGTAAATTGTTGCATCTCTGTTAGCAAAAATAGAATATATCATCCGAATGACCTCGCTCTTCCAACAATATCATTGTTTGGATATTTGATTTCAAAAATAGAAGGATCCAATGACGGAAACAATACACCATCTTTTATAGATTGGTCTATATTGTAAGCATGGGGTGAATAACCTAATGTGCTATCATACAAATTTTTCAATTTTATATTAACAACCGTTTGAACACCTGGTACTCTATCTAATTCTGTATAAATGTTACTAATAACAATTGGTTGATTTATTTGCCATTTTTTAATATCAAAATAATTTTTCAAACGGTCAATGCATCGAAGAACTACTTGATTTGAATTTTCATCTGGTAGAGTAATAATATCAAACTCAATACCGATGTTAATAATATATGCATCTCTTATGTTTATTGCATCGGTTAGCAATCTATACCAATTTAGGTATGTTTTAAGATTTTCTTTTGTAGCATCATTAACAGTTGTCAATTTACCGTTTATATCATATGCCAATACATAAAAGTTAAGAGCAAGATCATTTTGAACTCTATCACTATTGAATATAGAGTCTTTTGTTAATTGTGTATCTTTTGTTATGTATGCTTTAGCAATTGAACCATATCTTGGCGGTAAACTATAAGCACGAATTATGTAATCTTCTTTTGTTACTGCTCTATTTTGAGCAGCAAAAGAAGCAACTGCATTATATCGTATTTCATTTATATCTTCCGCAAATTTACCACCAGTTGCAGGTTCAGGATTTGTTACTGCCAAACTTGAAATTGCCTGTGAATAAAGAACAGGATCCAAACCCTCTTGATCCAAAATAGTTCTTCTTCTCAATATGTTGGTAAGAACTTCACTTGGCACATTGTCTGAACTACCCTTACCAACTGTATAGTAAAAAGTTAGAGTTGTATTATTTGGTGCCAATCCATATGTTTTTGTATAAAGAAAGTTTGATGGATCAATATCTATTGATAAATTTGGATTTGTCATTGGTAATGAACCACCAACTAAATCTGGATTTGGTATCAATAATTCATCATCAACATCAGAAATACCTGCACCAAATTGTATTTCATATGTTCCATTTGAAAATTGTCTACTAGTAAATCTTCTTGGAACTTTTCTTAATTTCAATAAATAAGGTGTTTCTAATCGATATTTACTTAACTTTGTATCATTTCTTGGAATGTTTAATACGGGTTCAAATACAGTATCTTGTGAAAGATATGGAACATATGTCCAAGAATTTCCTTCGGTATCTACTGCATATAAAATTTCTATAATATCTGGATCATTTATAGTAACTTTATCATATGGTTTCGGTTCGTCAAAAGTAAAAGTTGTTGTTCTTATATCACCAGAAGTAGCCTTTGTTGATTTTTTTAACAACCAATATGTAACCTCACCAGTTGCATCATCTATTTCATATGGGGTTACTTCTGTTGGATCAAAACTACTACTCGTCTTGAAATCAATATAATCTATTGTTCTAAAACTAATTTCACCATCGCTTGTTGGTGAAACTGTCATTCCAGGTTCTATACCAAATGCATAATCAAAGTCAGGAACTATATTACCACTTACTGATTTTGCAGGAACAACTTGAAATACATCCAAAACAACATTTGCAGAAATTCTATTTTTAGGATTATACCCCAATGATTGTGCAATGTTTAATATGTTTTGACGCTCATTGGCAAACAATATCATTGATTCTTGTAAAGTAACGTCTGTATAGAAAGATAAAACATCTCCAACATAAGCGGACATTTCCAAAAACATCATTCCAGGTGAAGACTCATTAAAATCTTGGTATGTATCAGGAAAATAGTTTTTACTAAAATCTATCAATACCTTTTTTAATGAATTGAAATCTCTATTTACATAACGAATATCTTTGTTTATCAAAGCCATTTTATATCTCACCTATAATTGTTTGGTTGTATTGCGGCAATTTCTATACCTGCAGTAGCAGATATAAATATCCTAATCGGTAAATATATCGTTGTTTCTCTAACTTTAACAGTAAAGTCTATTTTTATAGCATGATCATTTTCTGCCAAGTCTGATGAATTGGGGTTTATATCAACTGTTAGTTTTTCCAATGTTAGATATGGCAACCATTCTTTGAGCGCGTCGGATATATCATTTTTAATAGTTTCTACAAAAGTTTCTTCACTTGTTATATTTTCAAACAAAATATATCTTAAATTTGTTCCAAAATCAGGAAGCATATATCTTTCACCTTTGGATGTCAATAATAAATTTCTAATGTTTGAATATATTTGTTCTCTATTTGTAACACTTTTATTGAATATACCACGTGGATTATTAAAGGGCAACATTACACCAACAAATTTGTTGCTATCAATAGTATTTCCTTCATTTACAGGTTTTGTATAATACTGCCATCTATTTCTACCAAGTCGTTTTTCCAATTATTATCTCCCTTTCTTTTCATCAATTTTTTTCATAAGAGCAGAATAGTCTCTTGTTAATGCAGACATAACTTCTGTTGGAATTTCAGCTTGTGAAAATCCTTGTGGTATGGGTGCACCAGTTCTTTCATAACCAAATCCTTCTGCCATATCTGCAGTAAAACGAAATTCATTTTCCATATCAGAGCTTTCTTGAAGACTACGTTTTGTTTCTGCAAGAAGTTCTTGTATAGAACCAAATTCAGTTTTTTGAGTTTTTGGTTTAACAACTTTTTTTGGTGTTTGTGTTTCATTGTACATAGAAAGACCATGTTTAAGAGTAGAAATATCATCCTTCTTTGGTTGAGTTTGAGTTGTTTTCTTTTTAAGAGCATACTCAATTTCTTCTCTTATTATTGAACGTATTTCTTGTAAAAATTTCTTCGTGTCCATTAAAATAACTCCTTATCCTGGTTCTATAATTTGATCATATAATGTATTTTTCAATGTTGCTAAGATTCCTTTTTGTCTATTAACAACGGCTTTCATATAATTATCAACTAATTCAGTTCTTCGGAATATACCATTCATAGTTGGTTCAACTTTTTGATATTCCGGTGAACTTGCAGCATTTATCAACTTGTGAAAAGCAATATGAGCACCAGGAGCATCACCTGCAAAATTCCAAATTTTTCCAGGTTGACAACAAAATCTCCAACCTGCACCTGAAACTTTTGCAGAACCAGCTGCTGCGTTTCCTGAAATGGCATCGCTTCCTGTGTTTCCACCAAGTCTCCACATTGTTCCATCTGGATCTAAATAAGGACACACCTCAACATGACCACCTCTTGTTATTATTGATGCTTCCCATCCTCTTTGACTTAAAAAATGATCCATTAACTTTTTACCCATTTCTGTTATTTGTCCACTTTGTTTTTGTCCATTAAAATGAATACCTCGTATAAAAATTGCAGAAATTGGATTTGGTAACATTTGTTCATATACTGTTATTGCTATTTGTTCTTTAATTACTTTTTCATTCATAACTTCTATGAGTTTTCCTTTTACTTTTTTTGTTCCTGGAATTTTTTGTATTGTTTTTTTAGTATATGATGTTTGTTTGTAGAATTTGTATAAATGACAATGTTCTCTTGCATCTTTGGCGCCCTTTATAGGACTTCCCATATCATACAAATCTGGATCAACTTCCATTTTACCAGTATCAGGATTAACAAACATTGGTAAACTAGCATAAGTTCCTTCTGACTCAGGTGTTACTGGTTTTGGCAATGTTTTTGAATATACATCGGTAGCATTTCCAGCACCCTCAGGATTATTTAATGTCAATAAGGGAATATATCCACTATGATTCCAACAAAATTTGGCATGATACCCACACCAGTGAGAACGTTCCGCCCATGATGAATAACTTTCCATTGCTCCAATTCCCCAACCGGATTCATTAAAAATTGCACCTGTCACCATTCTATGTTGTTCAGTTTGATTTTCAAAAACATAAGGTATTGCAGTATTTGGTATACCAACTTCTGGTGCATTCATTATTATTGGATAATTTGTTATTTTAAGATTTTTTTCAGGATGAACTTGAACTCCTAAAATTGCTTTTTTTGTAATACCACTCCATGTTGCTTTTCCAGGACCAAATTTAACAGCACCAGTAATACTACTTTCTACTCTTTTATACTGATTGGCGGCGCCGGCTTGATTTGCAGTTCCATTTACATTTGATCTAAATCCCCAATAACCAGTTGATGTAGGTCCAACATATATTCCACCTTGAATCGCGGGTTCACCGGCACCAAAAACTGGTTTAATAAATGATTGCACTCTCATTGATGCAGGAACTCCATCTCGTTTTGCATCAAGTAAACGTTTTTTTATTTCCGTTAATGCCTTACTATTTTCAACTTGAACAGGTGCTCCTTCTGGTGACTCATTTGATTTTTCTTTTATTTCAAATTTTTGTTCTGGATCCTGCGGATTTGTTTCAGGGTTTTCATCCTTTGGTGTTTCTGTTTGTTCGGGATCAACCAATCCTAATGCAGTATTAAATAAATCTATTCTTTCCGCATCAGATTTAGCAAAATACTCTAATAGTGTTATTTCCGTTTCACCAATTTTAACAGTATCATCTTTCCATGCTTCACCACCACCATCAAGTTCACTTACTGTTCCTTTTCTATCAATTTCATATTTTACACCTTTATATTCTATGTTAAGTCCTTTACTTCTATTTCCACCATCTGAATTAAAGGTTGGTGGTTTAACTTCACCGGGTGTTTCAACTACTGTTTGTTTTGGTTCTTCTTTTGGTTTTTCTTCTTCTTTTGGTTCATTTACTCCACTTCCAAATTCACCACCCCTATCACTACCAGTATTTTTTTCACCACTGCCTGTATCTTTATCTATAAATTCATCATCTTTTGGTTTATCGGGTGGTGTATCTTTTTTTCCAGCACCTTCATCTTTTTTTTCTTCTTCATTATCTCCAGATGTATCACCAAAAGTACCTGAAAGAAGTTTTTGAATAAATCCTGATATTGCATTATCATCATCTGTTTTTTCTTCTGGTGGCGGATCTTTTTTAACTTCTTTATTTCCACTGGAAACAACTGCACCACCGGATGTAGTATCACGTTTATGTCCACCATCCGTATCTGTTCTTTCACCGCCGAGTTTATCAGCAGTATCATCATCTACATTATCCCTTTTAGTATTGGTTCTATTTGTAGTATTTAATGACTGCCGAGTTTTATCGTCTCTTGGTGCTTCATCTTGTTCTATATCGTTTAACGGCATATTTTTTCTCTGTTAGTTGTTTAAGTAACATATCCATTTTTAATAAACCATAAATATTCATCGTTTCTTCGTGCAACCAATCCTCTTCTAGTGCTTAATTCATTACAATCTGAATGTGTTTTTAACATTCTAGCAGCTTCTGCATAATTACCTTTTTCTATTTGGGCAATCATACCAACTGGACCGCCAGGTCCACCGCATGTTGCCGTGCTTTTATTTGGACCAGTATTAAATGCAATACTCAAAAGAGCATCAAACATAGATTGTGTCAATTTTGTATCTTTATTCTTAAATTTACCTTTTACATTTTTAATAAATGATAACATATCATTTACTTTTTCAATGTGCATTTCAGCCAATGAAAATTCTCTATTTCCGGCAGGTGGCTTAAAATATGGTTGCCATTTTATCATTGCAGCAGTAGGTGTTAAAGCATTGGCTTTTGCAGCTTTTGCACTAATTATTAAGTTTCCAATTCCAATAGTTGGATTTCCATTAAAATCTTCCCATCTTTGAGGATATTTCAGCTTGTTTGCCGGTTTGTCATCATATACATATTTTTCTTTACCTTCTTTATCCCGAATAAACTTTGCAATATCAAATGTTACATTCAGACTACTTACTGAATGTAATCCTGGTCCAGCATCTTTGAATATCTGTTTCATCCAATCATCAATTTGTTTTTGATTTGCAGTTAATGAGAGTGGCGGTAATTTGCCAGAACCAACACTAGAACTTGAACCCGATGATTGTTTTTGTCCAGCCTTAAATACCGTATTTATATCATATGTTTTGTCTTTCCAAGAACCCTCACTTGTAATAAAGTCTCCATCAATTTTTACTATACGATTTCCTGCATCATCTTCAAATCCACCACCAACTTTGAAACGGTCTTTTCCAATTGATTGATTTGTAAGTTTTTTAGCAGTATTACCGGAACAATCAAAATTACCATAAACTTGTTTTGGTGCAAAAGAAAGTGATGATAGTGATAACCCAGATGCCCTAAATTCACCAACTTCAATATCTGCCATTGTTTGTGGAAGTGTTGTTATATCTTTATTTCCACTAATGTTGTAACTACCTGGTTTATCAGTTTTTGCATCTTTTATAGTTTTTGGTGCACCAACTAAAGAAGTTAATACATTTTTTGAACAATCAAATTTTGTTACACCAGTTGTGGAAACAACACCCAATCCACTTAAACTTGTAATTTTATTATTTGCACAATTAAAACCACCAGGACCAAATGATGTAATTCCATTTCCATCCAATGATGTTAATGAACAACTTGATACATCATATATGTGTTCATTTTGACTTTTTTGTGGTGTAATGATTCCGATTATTTTTTTAGGACCACCGGAAAGAGATGCCAAAGATTTATTACCGGTTGCAATAAAAATACTAACTTCATCGGGTGAACCGGCAAGTGATGTTATTGAGTTTTCACTACAATCAAATGTTCCTTTTACAACTTTTGGACATCCAGTTAATGTTGTTAAACCAACTTTACGGCATAAAAAATTACCTTCAATTGTTCCAAATGGAATCGTAAATTTACCGTTTTCAATTAGTTTAACTGCATCGTTTTTGTTTGGAATGTTTATTGTAACATCACCTTTTATTGATACAAGACCATTTGAATCTATTGTAACTTCTGCAGAATTACTTATACGAAGTTGTGGTGTTTTATCACCATTTGTTTTTGGATTACCTTTTTTATCCTTTTGAACTTGCCCATCTTTTACTACCCAACCTCTAAATAGATTTATTTTTTCAAGTATTGAAGAATTTGCAGTAGTTGTTGATTTTTCTTCTGTTGTTCTATTTTCCTGTTGTTCTTCACCTTCTTCGGCCTCTGGTGTTTCACGTTCTGTGCCTTCTTGTTTTTGTGGTGGTTGTGTTGTTGTTTCTGAAAATCCCCATGAATCGATAACTCTATCGGCGTCATCGTCTTTCAAATCACGTAGTTTTTGCAGTGCGGTTTTAGAGTCAATTAAATCTATTATTTGAACTGCTGAGTATTTAATACCATCAATTGTAATATACCCAAATGAATCAAATTCAAATGAGGTTTTTGTTCGTTTATCAAATTCTTCTTCATTTCCTGCTTTTGTCTTACTAAATTTACCATCTGGATTGGTATCAATATCAATACCAAGAACGTATCTATTTGAAGTATCCTGTCTTGCACTTGTGCCAAATATAACTTTTAATTCTTTAATAGTATTATCTGTGCCCTCTGGTGGTATTGTTGGATCTGCAGTTCCACCTGCACCTTCTAATCCAAGTGACACACCATCGGGTGTTAATTTTCGTTCAGCAGGTCTAGTTACTTTTTTCTTTTCTGTTGATGGTGCATTTCCTATAAATTCACCTGTCTCAGGATCATATTGTGCTGCACCATCAATTATTTCCATCTCAAAATCTTCTAATGGTGCTTGAAAATCTGAAATGTATATTGGATTTACCAAAGTAGTATTATATCTGGAGTCTTTTTTCTTTTTCTTTATTTCCTTAATAGATTCTGGAGTAAAATATTTATCGTTTTCACCGTTATCCATACGAAGACCTAAATGTGCAAGTGCACGAAGGTAATTTGTATTTTCTTTTTTATCAAGAAAATTAAAATCACCGCTTGCAAATGTATATCTATACTTTAATTCTTTTACAAGACCTTTTTCTGTTCTTTCCTTATCTGTCATTTTTTATTACTCCATAGCATCAATATCTATTTTGTTTCCAACCAACAACTAATAAATTACTTAAATTTTGATAAAATTCTTGATCATATCCTGGTTGTTTTAACAATTCATCCAATTGATTTCTTACATATTTTATAGGAGTGAAACCGTCTGTGGCCTCTACTTGCAATATAGAATATATTGTTCCTTCAACATCAACCTTTCCATCGTCTGTTACCGTATAGTATTTATTATTACCCGAAGCAGTTTTAACTACTATTTCAAAAAGTATGCCAAATTTGTATACGGTTTTATCACTTTTTACTGTATACCCCTGCATACCCGTATAAATAAGTTTTCCCGATGGATTCGGATTCGGATTCGGGTTTGGATTCGGATTCGGGTTTGGATTCGGATTCGGGTTTGGATTCGGATTCGGGTTTGGATTCGTACCAGTAATCGGTTTAACTGATATATCCCAATTTACCGCATTTTTATCATAAACAAATCCTGGTGGTTTATTTCCAACCAATATTATTTCTCCTGTATTTGTATCTTGAATAATATCTGTAACCCAGTCATATGTATAAATACTATATGTTCCATAATTTAATTGTCCAGTAACACCACCAGGTGTTCCGCCAGTTCCATCCACATTAACAACATATTTATCAGGAACTTCATATATTTGTCTCCAACTTGCATCAACTGCACCAGGTACACCTTTTGGTAATTTTGATGCATTATCTAATAAGTCTGCATACGGATCAGCAGTTAATGCCGCAGCACTATCATAAATACTGCTAAGCACACCTTCTTTTTCAATCTCTTTACGAGTATCTATTATTTCGTCATAAGCACCCAATAAAGCAGCTTCATTACCCAATATATCTGGTGTATTTTTTACTGCCTCATATCTTTTTAACAATTTATTTTTTAGGTCAATCCCTTTTGCCAAATTTTCTCTAAATTGCAATGCTTTATCAATAACAATACCACATTTTATTATACTCAAAGACAATTGACCTTCTTTTCCAGATTTTATTTCTATAAATTCAATATCTTCTTCTTTATCAGTTCCATCTGCATTTTTTTCAGGTTTGCCATCAGCACCTATTACTTTTCTTTTTTCAAATGGTGGTTTTAATTTTTTAATGTCTGTAAAACCAAGAGTTGTTGCAAGTGTTTGTTTTATTTTTGAATCAAGTGGACCTTTACCAGGAACAACTTTTCTTACCATTTGTCCTGTGCTAGTATCTCTAACCATTTTTACATCATTATACTTTTCCCACGCTTCAAAGTTAAGACCAACATTACTTAATAATTTTTGTCCAACTTGATCAAAAAGACCTTCAAGATATTTCTCTTGTTCTCCTGGTTTATTAAATCTTTTTCCAGTTGCCATGTCTGTTAAATCGCCAGCAATAGGTATCATAGTTCCCAATGTTTCTTCACTCACACCTAATGCTTTTGATATTTTTGCTTTTAATTCCGGTGGTAAAGAATTGTAATGCTGAAATCCTTTTGTTGATAATTCATAGAGATTTTTGGCACCACTCAATACTTCATAGTATCTAATAATTTCCGATTGATCGATACCGACCATTCCCCCAATACCAAATATCAATGACTGGACTGGTGCCGGTAAATTCTTAAAATCTACAGCATCAAATATAGAAAGAAATTGTTTTTTCTTATACATATTGTATACTGCAAGTGCATTCACTCCAATGTTTGCTGCTTCAAAATACTTTTGACCTGATTTTGCTTTTTCTTTTTCTGCATAAGAACCTACAATTACTCCATCAAATGATATGGTTTCTGCACTATCATTACCTTCTGCAAGTAATACTTCTGTTTTTTCGTATTTTGTTTCCCAAACTTTTGTTGCAGCATTATATTTTCTTATTTCTTCAACTGGATTAGTATTACCAACATAGTGATATTTGAATTGAAATGGCATATAACCTTTTTGAATTTTATTGTCATTATCGGTATATTCAAATTTTTCATCATAAATGTTGTTATCCAATTTTATAGTAATCTTATCTTTACCAGAAGGAAAAATACCACCTGCAATAAATTCAGTACCAGTTTCAGCACCGATTGCACCCAAATATGCAATTTCACAAATTTTACCAGCATCTTTAATTGTAACGCCATCCTTAAAAGTATTTACATCAACTATTGGGGTTCCATCAGGATTTTTTGCATTACCACCTAATCTAATAACTGATGTATTTTGAACTTCTTTTATTGGTATAAATTTTTTATCACCGTCATTCTCAATAGACGTAATTTCTATTATAGATAGTATTAAATTATTACCAAAGACTTTTGTAAATGAAGGGTTATCGATTTCAAGTGTAATTGTATCTTTATCAACTACCGTATATTTTTTTGATACAATAGTTCCTGTTTTTACATCTGAAAAAACTTCACCGGTAACAAGTCCTTTTAATTCTGGATCCAATTCGTCTACTGATTTTTTACCAGCTTCTGCCAATGCAAATCTTTCAAGTTCATCATAGTTTCCAGACTTAACAAGTTCTTCAACTTCAATTATCTTTCTAACAACATATGTAATTCTACTTAAAACTTTTGGGTTTACACCTAAAAATTTTGCAATCAATGCCTTTTTTCTTTTATCTAATCTATCAAAATCTAACAAATTTTTCAAATTTGCCAAAAGTTTAGCAGTTACAAATGCAGTTTGTCCTTGTGTATATGCTCGATATAATTTTGATGCAAGTGATAATGCTTTTAGACCAGATTTAACTATTGCAGTATTTTGTTCTGATGTTAAAAAATCTAAAGCAGCTGCAGGATAACCTATAACTGTTGAAAATAAACTTGCTTCTCTTTCTTTTTCTTTACGCAATTTTTCAGCAGCTCTTTCTTTTGGAACAACTTTTGGAGCACCACCTAAAAGAGAAGAAACTTGTCCGGTTGCCCAACCAACACCTTCACCCAAATAACCCATTGCTCCACCAATTGCTCCAGTTACATAATCCATTGCATCAGTAACATATTTATCAACAGAACCAGTTATAGAATTTAATAAACCACCTTCACCTAAAAATGAATTTGATTTAATTTTTACAGTAAGATATTCTATGTTTAAGTCATTTTCTGCAGGTTTATCGTCAGTTGGATCTTTAAGTGCAAAGTCTTTTGCTTGTCTTGCCCAATTTGGCCAAATTTTTAGTGTCATATTTATAGCAATCACATCATTTTTTGATGTATCTAGCACACCATACTTATCTACGAGTAAACTTGCAACTGCAGCCGGAACCGTTGGAGCATCCTCAATAATGCAGTTCCATGATAATGCATATTTTGAAGCATATTGACGAATTTCGGTATCATCAGCAAATTTTTCTTTATATTCGGAAAATGCAGTTGGACTACTAACATCATTGTCTGTATAATATGCAGCATTGACAAGAGTTTTTTTCCAAAGGTCTAATGAATCTTGATTTGTTTCTTTTGTAAATTGAATATAATCCAATAAATCAATAGAATCTCCTTGAAATACCTCTATGACATATTCATTCAATTCTGTTGCAGATGTGCTTGCTTTGTATTTAACTTTATTTTTTTTCCATTTAATTGCCATTATACTGGTCCTCCACCAGAGCCATCTCCACCAGGAACAAGTGAATTCCCGTAATCAAATTTAGGATCAGTTTCATCCAAAATATCATCTATAATTTTTACTTTTTCTTTTTCAAGTTCAGACACTTCTTGAACCAAACCTAATGCATCTTCATGTAGTGGTAATATATTTTCATTAGGATCAGCAATTACATTTTCGGTATCACCCATTCTTGTAAATCTACTTTCTGTTTCCACACTATCAGCATTTGCTTCTTCTCCTTCGGATGGACCTCCAGGTTTCTCATTAAGAAATACAAGTTGGCTTGGTAAATCTTTTATAGAACTTTTTAATTTATTTAGGTTAGCATATGCAGTAGAAAAATCTGCAACATTTATTGGTATACCGGAAGGACCTGTTCCGGTTGGATGGGTTTGACTTTGAATTGCCTTTGTAATGTTCATTAAAACTTGACATAAATCATTTAACCAATTCATTGTTGTTGTTCCCATAAGCACTGGTTGAACGGCATTTAATCCAAGACTTATTTTTTGTTCTGATTCAAATTCAACAACTTGTTTACCATCGAGTGAAATTCCTTTTTCAGAAGAAAAACCAATACCTTCTTTACTAAATCCAATAATCTCTTGTTTTCTTGCATTAAAAACAATTCTATCGGATGCAATCATTACAGCATTTCCACCATACTCATTTTTTGTAAAAAGATTTATGCTTTTATTAGTTATTGATGGTGTAAATGTAGATGCCGGTTCAAACTTAACATATTGTCCTGATGTAAGCCATATTGTAGAATCATCTTTATCTATTTCTTCGAGTATAAATTCGTTTCTTGGTTTTTTATCAGGATTGGTTCCGTTAGATATTATCAATATAGGATTTCCTGTTGCTCCTAAACCTTTTTTCCAAGTTGGAACTTGTGGGTATTTTCTTCTTTCATCTATTGTTGAACCAAATCTTATTGATTGTCCCCATCTACCTTCAAGTATTATATCACCAGAATATGGTTGTATTGGATAAACGTCACTTCTTTCAACAAATATAGGATCAATAGTATAGTTTGGAGTTATATTTCCTTGTGAAGATTGTGGCATACCATCTCTTGCCGCATCTCTTGCCTCTGGATTAGTTGGGTTAGTTTGTGCTAACCAGTCGGTCATACCAGGAAGACCATTGTGATGAACGGATGATTGAATAGAAACAGGATTGGAATAATAATACTCTTGTGAAATTGCGGCAGCACTTGCATGTGGGGATGGTGCTTTTGTAACAAGTATTATTTCACCCCGTATAGGTATGTTTTTTATATTTGCATCAAGTGCACGAGCACGAATAACATCTTTTTTATTGTGACCAACCGCTCCGGCATATCTACATAAAAGGGAATAGAGTGTATTTTTATCTTTACCTTCAAAATCTACATCCAATACTTCAGCAGGAAACCATTCTCTTGGTTTCCCATCTAAAATAGTGGTTTGTGGATTAAACGTCTCTGCTGACAATTTTATTCTCCTCTTGTTCTTCTTTGATTTCTTCTATGCCCTTCAACAGAGCTTCTTTTTCTTCATCTGTCAAGAATGAGGAGGATTCTTCACTATTATTAGCCATAGCACGTTGTATAACCGCTGCCAGTTTAACCAAGTGTTCATCATTCTTAACACCCACTTCCATAAAATCTTTTATTGCCGGCACCAAAATAGCAGCATCACTTATGTTATTTAACATAGGTTTTAAGTCAGCAATAAGAAGGTTTATCTGACGATCTTTTTTCTTCTGATTATCGTAAATATCTTTCAATAAATCAGAGAATTTTTTACTACCAAAAATTTCTTCATTTAAGTTCATAACTATAAATATCAGTTGTTCATAATATGTTGAATTTGATACCAAGACATTTCTTCTATATTAACACCGTTTTGGTATTCCATATACATTTTTGAGTATATCACCTTTATTTTGTTAATTACACTAGTAATATACTGTGAATTTACACCAGTTCTTTCTCTAACCAAAATGTATATTGCCTTTTTATTGTAATTTTCTATGTTATCTCTTGTCTTAAATAGATACAAAATTGAGTCTGCAACTTGAATATCCCGTTGTTTTGAGAAAAATAAAGGTAAATTTTTTTCCATAACATTAACAAAAATATCAATAAAGTCACTTTTTTCTTCTATTATATCTTTTCTTATTTTTTCGTTTACAATATTTCTTTCCAAATCAATTGCACCAATATCTTGACTACGCTTAAAATGATAATAGTTTTTATTATTTTCTGCAATTAGATAATTTTTAGCAACAATTGAAAAGTAAGAAAATGCTTTACCGTTTTCAGCTTTATATTTGTGTATTTTTTCGTGAAGAAAAGCAATGACTTCATGTTTAACATCTTCGTGTCCTACATCAAAATTGTAAAACTTAAAACGATGTATCATTATTTCTGCTAACTTGTAAAATGCAGGATGTATTTTTTTAGTATAAATGATATTTCTTTGAATGTCATCTTCCATTGAATTATACAATACTATTGCATCTTCCGTTTCTTGTGTAAAGTAAATATTTGGTTTTTTAGGACTTCGTTTTTGTTTCATAAATAATCCTTTTCAAATTTTGCATCAAATTTTGGTTTTTCAAGAACAGAACTTCTTTGGTCATCCAACGGTGCTTCACCAAAATAAACTGCAA
>Ga0172373_10001938_pt1 | contig 32725 bp, 29 predicted proteins | sample Lak10m_2_FD_114546 | JGI IMG/M metagenome (GOLD analysis project Ga0172373, IMG submission 114546) | Freshwater microbial communities from Kabuno Bay, South-Kivu, Congo - kab_092012_10m | ecosystem: Environmental > Aquatic > Freshwater > Lake | place: Democratic Republic of the Congo...
CCAAGAGCAACAGCAGCAAGAGCAACAGGTGCAGCAAAACCTACAGTTATGGAAACCCATCCAGATAAAAAACCAAAAAGTGGATGATAAATTTTTGATAAGTAATGGTATTCTCCACCTGATTTTGGAAATGTAACTCCAATTTCGCCATAAGTAAGTGCACCACACAATGCTAGTAAGCCACCAATAAGCCAAAGTGCAATAATTGTAAACGGGCTTTTTAAATCTAACAATTGAAAACCTAAACTAGTGAATACACCTGTTCCTACCATATTGGCAATAACAAGAGCAATCGCTGTATAAATATTAATTTTAGAAGATTTACTCACATCAATCGAATGATTGGGTTGAACGAGAAGAAATATCCAATAAATTTTGATATTGTTCCGGATTTAAGTCACTGTAGTAAAAACTAATCGGATTTAAATGATTGCCATTTTTTAAAACTTCATAATGCACATGTGGCCCTGTAGACAAACCGGTATTTCCAACCAATCCAATTAATTCGCCTCTTTTTACTTTTTTGCCTTTTTGAGTTTTAACAGTTACCATGTGTGCATAAAGTGTTTGGTATCCAAACCCATGATTTAAAATAACATGATTACCATAACCTGCATCATTTAGTTCTACCGTTTCAACAATTCCATCACCTGTGGCGTAGATAGGAGTTCCTGTTGGTGCAGTAAAATCCATGCCTTTATGGAAGATTTGCGTTTTATAAATGGGATGTGTTCTATAACCAAAACCACTTGGTGGATTTTTTAAGAATTTAGAATTAATAGGCATAATGGCCGGAATTGAATTTAACAATTGTTCTTTATTTTTAACCATTTTAACTACCTCATCATATGATTTAGATTGAACGTAAATTCTTTTTGTAAGTTGATCTAATCGTTTTGTTGTTTCAATCATTAATTCCGAATTGTCATAGCCTTCAAGTTTTTTGTATCTGTCCACACCACCAAAACCGGCTTTTCTAATCTCTGTAGGTATTGGTTCCGACTCAAAAATTAAACGATAAACATTGTTGTCTCTGTCTTCTAAATCAGTAAGCACTTTTTCTAAGTTGTCCATTTTGTTTTTCAATAGATCATATTGTAATAGAACCAACTCAATTTCTCTGTTTTTTTTCTTTTCACTTGGAGAAGGTAAAAACTTATATGCCAAGGCAATGGTAATGGTAGCAAATACGATACCTGTAGCAAGGTAAGAAAGTACCTTTAAAATAATGTCTTTAGGTTTTAAATCTACCTTTTCATAAGATAAACTTTTAGGGTTGTATCTGTAGTTAGTTTTAGACATAATTAGCAAATTTAGGATTTATCCTTAAACTTTGATTTTTTGTACTTTTTATTTTTTTGAAAGGATAATTATAACGATTGAAGAAAATTTAATTTAAAAGGATAAAGAAAGCCAAATAAAATTAACTGTACTGCTAAATAACTATTTTTGCACTATGGAAATAAAATTAAATACTATTGAAGAAGCGCTAGAGGATTTAAAAGCTGGTAAACTATTGATTGTTGTTGATGATGAAGATCGTGAAAATGAAGGTGATTTTATTACAGCTGCAAAAAATGTTACCCCAGAAATTATAAATTTTATGGCAACGCATGGAAGAGGATTAATATGTGTTGCAATAACCGAAGAAAAAACGAAAGAACTTCAACTGGAAATGATGGTTCCTTCGAATACTTCCTTGCACGAAACTGCATTTACAGTTTCGATAGATTTACTTGGGCATGGATGTACAACAGGCATTTCTGCTTCAGATCGTTCTAAAACAATTCAAGCACTAATAAATCCGGAAATTAAACCAGAAGAATTTGGAAAACCCGGGCATATTTTTCCATTGAAAGCTAAAAATGGCGGTGTGCTAAGAAGAACGGGGCATACCGAGGCTACTGTTGACTTAGCTCGTTTAGCAGGTTTTGAACCCTGTGGGGCATTGGTTGAAATTATGAATGAAGATGGAACAATGGCGCGATTACCTGATTTGATTAAAATAGCAGAGAGGTTTGATTTGAAAATAATTTCAATAAAAGATTTAATAGAATACCGTTTAAAAACAGAAACAACAATAAAACGTGAAGTTGTTGTTGATATGCCAACAAAATCAGGCAATTTTAATTTAATTGCCTATAAACAAACCACAAATGATGCTGATCATTTGGCACTTATAAAAGGTGAATGGACAAAAGATGAACCTGTTTTAGTGAGAGTGCATTCCTCTTGCGTAACCGGGGATATTTTTGGTTCTTGCAGATGTGATTGCGGACCTCAATTACAAAAGGCAATGGAGACAATTGAAAAAGAAGGTAAAGGGGTAATTGTTTACATGAATCAGGAAGGAAGAGGCATTGGTTTGCTGAATAAATTAAAGGCTTATAAATTGCAAGAAGAAGGATTTGATACCGTTGATGCTAATTTACAACTCGGCTTTAAAATGGATGAGCGAGATTATGGAGTAGGAGCTCAAATATTAAGAGATTTGGGCATATCTAAAATTCGCTTATTAAGTAATAATCCAAAAAAGCGCGCAGGTTTAATTGGTTACGGTTTAGAAATTATTGAAAATGTTCCAATTGTTATACCTTCTAATCCTCACAATGAAAACTATCTTAATACCAAGATTAAAAAAATGGGACATGATATTCGGTAATTCTTTATTTAGAAAACACTTTAATTAACGTATAACTTTTACTTGTCCTATTTTATTTATAGATAATCCTTTATTTGATTGTAATGTTATTCTATAGATGTAAGTATCTTGCATTACTGGTTCAGTTCCATTTTTTCTTAAACCTTTCCAGTGAATAGATAATTTATTGCTTGTAAAAATTAATTCACCCCAACGATCATAAATTTCCATAAGGTAATTATTTTCAGAAATTCCAGTTCCAACAGGGTAAAACTCTTCATTTACATCATCATCATTTGGAGTAAATGAGTTAGGTATGTATACGTTAAAATCATCCAGAACTTCAATAATTCCTTTTGCAGTATCACTACATCCCTCGTTTGTTCTAACTATCAATGTTACAGTATATACTCCTGCATTTGTATAAGTATGATAAATGTTTTCTTGTGAAGTTGTAGTTCCTGTTAAATCACCAAAATTCCAATTGTAACTTGATATAGAGCTACCTGTAGATTGATTTTGAAATAAGATTTCAGGATCAAAAAGTGTTACTTCATTTGGAGTTGAACTAAAGGAAGCTGTAGGGTTTTCGTTTACTCTTACCCAATTAGGAAATTGTAATGTATTAAAACATCCTGATGTATCAGTAATTTTTACACTTACAGTATAGTTACCCGAATTTTGATAACAATGATTAATGGTATCATTATTTGTTGTAATTATTCCATTACCCATGTTCCATTGAAATTGATTTATTGCATTTGAAGTTGATAAAATAAAACGACTGCACATTGGAGCACATTTTGGAGGAATAGCATTTAAAATGCCATTTGGCGCAGGTAATATGGTTACATTTAATAATGATCTTGGACTTTCGCAACCTTGTACTGTTTGTGAAACATAAAAAGGATAAATACCAACAGTATTAGAAGATGGAGTTGGGACATTTAAAGTCGCTGTGCCTCCATTGGAGTTATTGCCATACCAATTTAAATTGCCACCTGTTGAAGGTATAGCAACTAAAGGATTTACCTGTGAGAATTGACATAAACGAACAGATGAAACTATTGGTGCACTAGGTTGAGGTAAAAGATTTACAGAAACCACACTCGCATTAAAACATCCCTGATTATTTTGAACAGTAAGCGTGTAATTTCCTACCATGTTGCCACTTGCGTTATTAATTACAGGATTGCTTAGTGTTGAAGAGAAATTATTTGGACCACTCCAAGAATATGAGTTTGCATTATTTAAATTTGAATTTAAAATAATTGAACCTCCTATACATGCGGGTGAATTACTTGATGCACTAACTACAGGTAAAGGATTAACAACTACATTGACTGTAGCTGTGCCAGGGCAATTACCGGTTAAACTATTAATTGAAACTGAATATGTTCCTGACATGGCAGTTGTTACATTTGTTAAAATTGGGCTTTGAGAGGAACTTATAAAGCCATTTGGACCCTGCCATGAATAATTACTTCCATTTGAAGTACTTAAATTTATTGTACCGTTTACACAAATAGGGGAATTACTGCTAGCTAAAACTGTAGGAGTATTATAAACACTTATATTAAATGTTTGTAGACCAGAACTACATCCGTTTAAACTTGCAAAAACGGTTATAGTTGCTGTTAATGATGTGTTAGAGTTATTAATTGGTATAAAAGAAGGTATATTATTAGAACCTGATGCTGCTAAACCTATTGATGTAGTAGAATTTGACCAGTTTATATTTGATGAAGATGGTTGTACATTGATGTTAATAGGACTACTTAAAGTTCCAGAACATAAATTTTGATTTGAAATAGGAGTTAATGTAGGTGTTGGATTAACTGTAATTGAAATTGATTCTACATCACCATTAGAACAACCTGCAACATTTACTGAATAACTTAATGTAATGCTACCGGCTGAAATACCAGTAACTACACCATTTGAATTTACCGTAGCAATTGAAGCATTTGAACTAGTCCAAGTTCCGCCACTATTACCATTAGAAGTAATTGTGCTTGTTGTTCCACTACATAAAGTTGAGTTACCACTCAAGGTGCCGGCATTTGCTGATGGTGTTACATTGATAACATATGTTGCTATATCACTTGTTGAACAAGATGTAGATGATAACGAATAAGTAATTGTTACACTTCCAACACTAATACCTGTTACTATACCATTTGCATCTACAGTCGCTACGCCTGCGGGAGAACTCGACCATGTTCCACCGTTATTGCCATTGCTTGAAATTGTAGTAGTTGCTCCAACGCATAAACTATTAGCGCCACTTAATATACCTGCATCAGGTGATGCAATCACATTAATGCTTAATGTAGCAGTATTATTAGCTGAAGAACAACTGCTTGATGTTAAAGAATAAGTAATCGTAATTGTTCCCGGACTAATTCCTGTAACAATTCCATTTGCATCTATTGTTGCAATCGAGGTGTTCGAACTTGTCCAAGTTCCACCCGATGTTCCTGTTGTGCTTACTGTTGCTGTAATCCCAACACAAACATTAATTGATGTTGAACTTAAAGTGCCCGCATTAGAACCGGCAGTAATTGTAATTAATAATGTAGCCACATCACTTGTACCACAAGATGTTGAAGAAACTGAATAAGTTATTGTAACAGTACCCGGGCTAATTCCTGTAACAACCCCATTTGCGTCTATTGTGGCAATACCTAAATTTGAACTTGTCCAAGTTCCACTTGTATTTCCAGTAGAAGTTAAAGTTGTTGTACTTCCCTGACATACTGATGCTGAACCATTTATTGTTCCAGCATCTGGTGATGCAATAACATCAATACTTAATGTTGCAGTATTATTTCCTGATGAACAACTGCTTGAAGTCAAAGAATAAGTAATCGTAATTGTTCCAGGACTAACACCTGTAACAATTCCATTTGCATCAATTGTAGCAATGGATGTGTTCGAACTTGTCCAAGTTCCACCTGCTGTACCAGTTGTGCTTATTGTTGCAGTATTGCCAACACATACGTTAGCTGAGCTAGAACTAAGAGTTCCTGCATCAGCATTAGAGCTAACATTAATATTATATGTTGCAATGTCAGATGAATTACAAGTAGCAGATGTAACTGAATAAGTAATTACAGCAGTTCCATTACTAACTGCTGTAACATTACCGTTTGCATCAACTGTTGCTACTGAAGAATTAGAACTTGTCCAAGTTCCACCTGTATTTCCGTTACTAGTAATAGTGGTTGAATTTCCAACACATAAATTAGAATTTCCGCTTAAAACGCCGGCATCAGGTGCAGGTGTTACACTTAAATCAAGAGTTGATGAAGAACTTCCGGTACATGGCGCAGTTGCATTAACAGAGTAAGTAACGGTTACATTTCCAGGACTAACACCGGTTACAATTCCTGAAGAACTTACAGTTGCAACTGATGAGTTTGAAGAAACCCAAGAGCCACCGGCAGTTCCGTTTGAAGTTAGTGCAACGGTGTTGCCTGTACAAACTGATAAACTTGTTGCAGTAATAGTTCCGGATATTGGAGATGATACTATAGTTGGACTAAAATTAGTTGTGCATGTTAAACCTTGAAATGTTATATTAGACGTTACACTAAAAGTTTGGTTTGAACCTGTATTGTTAACGGGAGTAAAAGAATAAGTTTGTCCCGCACCATTTAATGGACTTGCATTAGTTCCGGAAGGAGCAGTTACTGCCCAACTGTATGTTGCGCCGCTTGGACATGCATCAAAGTTTAATGCGGTTTCACTGCATTGTGGACCGGTAGGAGCAATACGTGTTGCTTTTAAAATCGTTAGTGTTGCAGCGCTTGAAGTGGCTTGGCAACCGGAGGAACCTGCTAAAACTCGGTACTGAAAAGTTCCACAATTTGCATTAGTAGTAGCAACGGATAATGAAGCAGTTGTTTGATTTGTATAAGAAAATCCATTTGGAGTATTATTTGCAACATTGCTCCAATTGGCTCCGTCAAAATATTGCCATTGAAATGGGCCTGTAGATGGGTTAACTGCTACAGTTAAAGTAGCAGAACCACTTGAACATATAGATTGAGTAGCAGGTTGAGTTGTAACAGTTGGGGTTGTACAGGCAGCATATGCACCACATAAACCAGTTGTAGAAGGACAACCTAATGCAACTACATTAGACTTAATTCTTAAATTATCATACCTGATAGTTCTTAAATTATTATCATCAGGTAGACATGCGTATAAACCTAATATGGGTAGATTAGTTGTTGTATAGGTCGAATTTACATTAACACCTTTACAATGAGTATCATTTAAGGTTTGAGGATCCTGAGGGCTACCGCCATCGTTTCTTACAAATAATCTCCATTCGTCATTTAATGGGTTGTATTGTATTTTAACGCTGTACCAACTTGTTGTAAGGTTTTGATCATCAGAAATTATGCAATTAGTAGTATTTGTGCTATTCCAATTAAAAAAAGTATAGTGTGGTTGATTATTTGTTGCGCAATTATTATCTGTGGTACCGCCAATAAAATGAACTAATTTTACCCTGTTACCTGCACCGGAAGCATCTCCGAAAATTACAGCGTAACCTCTAGTTCTATAAGAACAAGAACGTAAAGTAGGGGATTCCATTCCTAATACAAAAGCACCACCTGTAAAGCCTGCACCACCATTTGTAAGGCCTTGCGGCACTTCATTAGGAGACCTAAAATTAATTGACCACTCTATTATGCTAGTGTTGTTTTTAAAAACACTTGTAAAATTATTACTCTGTTCGTATAGCCCACCAGGAGCTGTATAATACCCATCAGCACCTTTATATAACATGTTAGAACCAAAACTTCTATTTACACCGTAACTATTTGAAAGTATGGCATTTCCGCCCCCAAATTCCCACGAAGGCCCGAAAGAATTTTCAAATTCTACATACCGCCAATTGGTATTATTTGGAGCAACACCATTTATTGTTGCTGTAGAAGTGTTAGTTCCCCCGTTTCCTGAAGAACCAAATAAATCCTCGTAAATAATTGTTTGACTTTTGACAGAAATCAAAAGTGAAAAAAATAAAAATGTGAGAAAATTTTTTGCTTTAATCATTTTGTAAACAATTTAATTAACAAAAATCAAATCATGATTACAAAATTAAGACTCAAGAAGCCAGTTGCCTAATTATTGATATATACATTCTTAAAACTTATATTTAAATATTATTAAGGATTAATAAAGCTAGATATACAATTGATATACAAAAAATTTAATTAATTGATTTTGAGTATTTTATTAAAAATCACTCAAAGCTTCTAAAATATTTCATCGCTTCAGGCATGAATTTTTTTAGCTCGGAGATGCGCGTTTCATCGCTCGGATGTGTACTCAGTAATTCCGGTGGTTTTGTTCCGGAAATCTGTTTTGACATTCTTTCCCAAAAAGGAATTGCTGCATTAGGATCATAACCGGCTAAAGCAGCGAAAATTAAACCTAATTTGTCTGCTTCACTTTCATGTGTTCTTGAGTATTTTAAAATCCCTAGTTGTGAACTTAATCCATAAGATTGCATAAAAATATTTTGAGTTTCTTGTGATCGACTATTTAATGCTACGGATAATGCCATGCCCCCCAATTGAACTGCCATTTGTTGACTCATCCGTTCGTTTCCATGCCGTGCGATTGCGTGTGCTATTTCATGGCCCATAACAATAGCTAAACCTGTTTCATCTTGAGTTACAGGCAATAATCCAGAATAAACTACAACTTTACCGCCAGGCATACACCAGGCATTTACAATTGGTTCATCAACGGTATTGAATTCCCATGCAAAACCATCGATTCGTTTAGACATGCCCTTATCCCTAATAAATTCCTGAACAGCTTGCTGAATTCTTTTTCCAACTTTTTCAACTAATTGGAAATCATTATTGTATCGAGGTAATACCTCATGAGATCTTAAAAAACTACTATATTGAGTAAAACTCATAGTCATTAAATCAGCTTCCGGGATTAATATAAGTTGTCTTCTATTTGTAATAGGAACTTTCTGATTACAGGAAAAAATGAAAAGAAAGAGAAGACCTACTAATGGGTATTTTTTCATTTTTCTATTTTAGCAGATAAACCACTATCTAATAATGCTATGCAAAGAGGTTCTAATTTTTCGAAACTACCATTTTTAACAACACATTTACCCGTATAATGTACTAAATAAGCGCATTGTTCAGCTTGTAAAAGTTGGTGATTACAAATTTTCACCAAGCAGTTAATTACATGCTCAAATGTGTTTACATCATCATTAAACAATATTAAAGCATATTTTTTTTCTGTAAGTAATTCTTCTTCTATAAGCGTTTCTACTTCAGTAGTATAGTGATTCTTCATTTTTTTAATTTTTGCAAAAATAAACCAACTGTTTCAGCTGTTAAAACATTAATCAAAAAATTATTCACATTTTAAAATAAAAAAAGGATGTTTAAAAAAACATCCTTTCAATTCAAGTAAAAAAAATATGATTATTTAATTTTAAAAGCAGCTTTTACTTTTGAAACATAATCTAATTTTTCCCAAGTAAATAATTCAACTTTTACATTTTTTGTTTTTCCATCAGGGGAAGTAAATGTTTTGGTTACTACTTCATTTTTACGTCCCATGTGGCCGTAAGCAGCTGTTTCGCTGTACATAGGTGTACGTAATTTTAAACGTTGTTCGATGAAGTAAGGGCGCATGTCAAATACTTTTTGAACGATTTTAGCGATTTCGCCATCGGTTAAATTAACTTTTGAAGTCCCATAAGTATCAATAAAAATTCCCATTGGCTGTGCTACACCAATTGCATAAGAAACCTGAACTAAAACTTCAGAACAAACACCTGCAGCTACTAAATTTTTAGCAATGTGGCGAGTAGCATAAGCTGCTGAACGGTCAACTTTTGAAGGATCTTTTCCTGAAAAAGCGCCTCCACCATGAGCTCCTTTACCACCATAAGTATCTACAATAATTTTACGTCCGGTTAAACCAGTATCTCCATGTGGCCCACCAATAACAAATTTACCAGTTGGGTTAATGTGATAATTGATTTTATTATTGAATAAGTGTGCGTACTTAGGGTAATTTTTCTTAACGCGAGGAATTAAAATTTCAATAATATCTTTTTTAATTTTCGCTAACATTTTTTCTTCCTTATCAAAATCATCATGTTGTGTAGAAACAACAATAGCATCAATACGAACAGGTTTGTTGTTATCATCGTATTCTAAAGTAACTTGAGATTTAGCATCAGGACGAAGATATTTAATTTGTTTATTTTCTCTTCTTAATGCAGCAAGTTCTAGCAGAATTGCATGAGCTAAATCTAATGCCAATGGCATGTAATTATCAGTTTCGTTTGTAGCATACCCAAACATCATACCTTGATCTCCGGCGCCTTGGTCTTCTTTCTTTTTACGTTCTACGCCTTGGTTAATATCAGAAGATTGCTCGTGAATTGCTGAAAGAATACCACAAGAATTTGCTTCAAACATATAGTCTGATTTGGTATAACCAATTTTACGAATTACACCTCTTGCAATTTCTTGAACATCTAAATATGCTTTCGATTTAACTTCTCCTGCTAATACAACTTGTCCGGTAGTTACAAGTGTTTCACAAGCCACTTTACTTTGTGGATCGAATGCTAAAAAATTATCAATTAATGCATCTGAAATTTGATCCGCAACTTTATCCGGATGTCCTTCACTTACTGATTCTGATGTAAATAAATATCCCATTTTGTTTTATTTGTTTTTTAAAAAATATGTTGTTTATGCTTCTTTTAATTTGAATTCGTAGAATTCCATGATTTGATTACAAAGTAATTTTTTGCATGCTTCATCAATCTTTGAATTTGCTATTTCTTTTGTATCAGCTTCAATTTCAAGTGATATGTGTTTACCAATTCTTACGTTTTCAATTTCAGGTAATCCAAGGTTTTTCATGCTTCCTGTAACTGCTTTTCCTTGTGGATCTAATAATGCTTTTAGAGGCATTACATCAATTTCAGCTATGTATTTCATTTTTTGAATAATAAAGTTGCGAATATAACAATTAACTTAATTATAAATTATTGTAAAATTAAATTGTTAGCACTTTGTGAAATAAAAAAAGCCACACTATTTCATGTGGCTTTAATCAATCATAAAAAAAATTATTTATTCATTTTTTCCATGTTTTTTATAACTTCTTCTAATTGTTCTGCTCCAATTCGTTTTGCTTTAATAACTTTATTTTTATCTAATAAGTAAATAACCGGTGTACTGTAAATATCGTATTTTTCTTTAAGGTTATTTAAATGCACTGCATCAGCTACATTAATCCAATCTAAATTACTTTCCTTGATGAATTTTTTCCACTTATCGTATTCGTGTTGGGTGTACACAGCAAACACTTCAATTGATTTTCCTTCTTTTTTTAGTTTATGATAGGTATCAGAAATTACAGGAATTTCTTTTTTACAATGACCGCAATCTACATCCCAAAACACTAAAACTGTCCAATCTGCTTTAACTCCATTCATGCTTACTAAAAGTTTTTGAATCGTTTCTTGATTATTGTAATAAGCTTTTGTTAGTGTCTCGCTAGTCGTCATGGTATCAATTCCAAGTTTTTTTATAGTTTTTATTCCTGTGGTATCAATCAATTGTAAATCCTGAGCTTTTTTACCCAATAAAAGTGGTTCTAAAATATTAGCTCTGCTTATTACTTTTTCTAATTGTTTTTCATCTAACCAATAAGCTTTACCGGTTTTGTAATATTTATTTACCATATAAACAAAAAATGCATCCATGCCCATAACCTTTGACGATTCTGACATGTAAGTTAGGTTATGAGTTACCCATTTAAAATTCTCTTTATTATTTCCGATTTTATAAAAAAATATTTCAGATTCTTTTGCCAGAGAATCTGGATTTTGAATCACTATTTTTTCAAAGAAACGTTTTACACGATCAGCAAAAATTTTATTGGTATTTAAAGTTGAAATTGCATTTAAATCAATTCCATCCCAAAAATGGTTTTTGTAGTATTGGTATTTCCAAATTGAAGTATCAGCAGCAGGGATGTTTTTTGGCGCATTAGGAACATCAGGATCGTTTTGTAATCTGATTAATGTTGCTAAATACGTGTTAGGGTTAGCAAATAAATAATCTGTTTGAAATTTTTTAATTTGTTTGAATAAATCGGTATTCTTTTGAGTAAGTAATTTTGTTGAATCAGCAGTTTTTCTTGCCTTTATTTCTTTTTCGAAATTCATTCTTTCCATGTTTTTAGAACCCATGAATTTTACATAATCAATGAAGTCCGTATTTTCTTTCGGGCCAATGATTTTCATGTTATCATAAAAATTTGCTGTATCCGTATTTATAGTTAATTTTTGACTTTCATTAATGATCAAATCAAAATACAATACTCCTTTTTTAGGGCTATAAATGGAGTAAATTCCTTTTTCTAACGGTTCTTTGCCTTTAAAAACCATACTTCCATTTTTATCTACTTTAGCAGTGTCTACTTTATAAGGTTGTTCCCAAGTGTATTTGGTTAATAAACACAAACTGTCTTTTGAGTTTTTAATATTCACTTTAATTTCATATCCCTGAGCAAACTGCTTAAAAGAGCTAAAAAAGCTTAGAACTAAAAATGATTTGATAATTATTTTATTCATATTTAAAATTTTTAAACGCATTACAAAAATAGCACCAAGTTAAAAAAATGAAATCGTTAAATACTTGTTAAATGTTAAATTTTTTAAATATAATTTTTAAGGTACAAATTCATAAACTCCTAAATCAGGAGATTGGTCGCGTAATACACCATTTAAATCGGTTTGGTATGTTGGCAACTGAATGCCATAATTAGAATATAAGTAAAATAAGTCTCCATTTTAAATTGACTACGATACTAATTTTTCTGACTATTTTTCAGTATAATTCCAAATAAAAAGGGTAAAACTGTTCTGTTTTACCCTTTTTATTTTTTTAATTACGTTAGTTATTTCTGGAAATTTTACCTCTCTAGTTTAATCAGTGCAAAAGCCGAATAATTAATCATATCCATATAATTGGCATCGATTCCTTCGGAAATGATAGTTTGCCCTTGATTATCTTCAATTTGTTTCACTCTTAAAATTTTCATTAAAATCAAATCTGTTAATGAACTGATTCGCATATCTCTCCAAGCTTCGCCGTAATCGTGGTTTTTATCCTGCATCAATTTTTTAGTGTTTAAAAAATGTTTTTCGTACAATGCAGCTGTTTCATCATAAGGCAAATCGGTGCGCGTATCATCTGCCATTTCTAACTGAATAAGAGCAATAACACAATAATTAATAATGCCAATGTATTCCCCACGAATATCGTCTTGCACTTTTTGAGTTCCTTTTTGTTCGATGCTACGTATACGCTGAGCTTTAATAAAAATCTGATCAGTAAGCGATGAAGTTCGTAAAATTCTCCACGCAGTTCCATAGTCCTTCATCTTCTTTAAAAAAATATCTTTGCAAAGTTTTATTACAGCATCGTATTGCTGATTCGTATCCATATTGTTAATTTTGATAGTGTACAAATATAAGTGCTTAATATGATAATAAACGGAAAAAAATTAGAATTAAATGAACCAAAAGTAATGTCGATTATAAACCTTACTCCTGATTCATTTTACAAAAATGATAAACCACTTACACCAAAAAAAATACTTAAAAAGATTCAAAAAGAAATTGATTTGGGTTGTTTGATTTTTGATTTGGGTGCAGAGAGCAGTAAGCCGGGTTCAAATCCTGTTGGAGTTGATGAAGAGTTAAAACGACTTATTCCTTATTTGAAATTAATTCGAAATACATTCCCTGAAATTTTTATTTCCGTTGATACTTATCGTTCCGAAACTGCATTAGCAGCTTCGGAATGTGGAGCAGATTTGATTAATGATATTTCAGCCGGGAGCTTGGATAAAAAAATGATTAAAACAGTTGCGCAACTTAAATTGCCTTACATTGCTATGCACCTAAAAGGAAATGCGAAAACCATGCAAACCAAAGCCAATTATAAAAACTGCGTACAAGAAGTGTTGGATTATTTTGAGCAAAAAATAAAAGAATTTAAAAATGCCGGATTGAAAGATATCATTATTGATCCAGGATTTGGTTTTGCAAAACGAATCGAACACAATTATCAATTGTTGAATGAATTGGATAAGCTAAAAAAATTAAAAATGCCTATACTTGTTGGGTTATCGCGCAAATCAATGATTCAACGTGTATTAAACTGTGAAGCCAAAGATGCTTTAAACGGTACAACTGCTTTGAACACAATTGCCTTATTAAAAGGCGCTTCAATTTTAAGAGTTCATGATGTGAAAGAAGCAATAGATGTAGTAAAGATTTACAAACAAATAAAATCGGTTTAATTTATTTTTCTGTTCTCGACTTTGATTGAACAGATAATTTACAAAGCAATTACATGAAAATTCGTTCCAATAAAATAATTGATGTGTGTGAGTTTTATCATACAGCATTAGTTAATTTGTATGAGACAAGTGAAATTGACGAATTGATTTTTATTGCTTTTGAGCATGTTTTAAAATTTACGCGCGAGCAGTTTTCACTTTCTAAAAATGATTATCTCAATCAATCCGACTTAATTGAAATTTATGATATTGCCAAAGCATTGTCAACCGGAAAACCTATTCAACAAATTTTACAAAAAGCTTGGTTTTATAATGATGAATATTTTATAAATGAACATGTTTTAATTCCTCGTCCCGAGACAGAAGAGTTGGTTGACTTAATAAAAAATGAAAATGCTAAAACAGATTTAGTATTGCTTGATATAGGAACAGGAAGTGGCTGCATACCTTTAGCTTTAAAAAAACTAAAACCAAAATGGGATATCCACGCACTTGATATTTCTGTGAATGCACTTGAAGTTGCTTCCAAGAATGCAAAGCAATTGAACAGGGAAATAAATTTTTTTCAACACGATATATTATCTGAAAATTTGAATGAAAATCATAAGTTCGATATTATTGTAAGCAATCCGCCTTACATTACCAAAAATGAATCTTATACTTTACAAAAACAGGTAATTGATTTTGAGCCGCATCTTGCCTTATTTGTTGAAAATGAAAATCCATTATTATTTTATGATAAAATAATTGGTTTTGCTAAGCAACATTTAAATCAAAATGGAAAACTATATTTTGAAATCAATCAAAAATTTGGAGAAGAAGTAAAAACACTTTTAGAAGAGAATAATTTTTATAATGTTAGAATTATAAAAGACATTAATCAAAATAATAGAATTGTTTGTGGAAATATAAATTTATAAAGCGCTATATGTATTATTTCGGTTTAAAATTGTTGCGAATCACATTTCCAAATTCATTAAAAAGTAAAAGATTAGAAGCCATAATTTCTCTTCCGAACAAATAGTTTTCTTCAAATGAAAAATCGCTTATTTTTCCTCCTGCTTCTTTTACAATGATAATTCCGGCAGCTACATCCCAGGAATTTAAGTTGTACTCATAAAATGCATCTACACGGCCGCAAGCCAAGTAACACAAATCGGATGCAGCAGAGCCAATTCTCCTTACGCCATGCGTGTTTCGCATAAAATATTCGATTGAATTGAGACATGATTGCATCCGTGAAAAATTATTGACAGGAAATCCGGTTGCAATTAATGAGTCGGATAATTTACTACATGATGTAACAGAAATACGCTTACCATTTAAAAAAGCGCCATTGCCTTCAAATGCAGAGAAACATTCGTTTTGCGCAACTTCGTACACTACGCCTAAAATGATTTTACCATTTTGCTCTAAACCAATACTTACTGCATAACACGGAATGCCATGCACAAAATTGGTGGTACCATCCAAAGGATCAATTATCCAATTGATTTCTTTTTTGGTTGTTGATGTATTTTCTTCTGTGATAAAGCCAAAATCAGGATACTTATCTGATAAAAAATCAACAATGATTTTTTCTGAAGTTTTATCCACATAACTGACTAAATCATTTTTGGCTTTTACTTCTGCTTTGTTGAATTGAAAATTCAATCGCTCTTGGCGAATGAATGCTCCTGCTTTTTTAGCAATGAATTCTACATCCTGAATAATGCTTGAAAGTTGCATGTTAAAATTGAAAGTACTTGCTTGCCATTTTTTCAATTTCGCTTCCATAAGCCAAAGAGGCTGTTGCCGCAGGTGATGGTGCATTTAAAACATGTATCGCATTGACGTGGTATTCGATTTTAAAATCATCCAACATTTCCCCATCCGAGCCAAGTGCCATTGCTCTCACACCGGCTCTGCTTGCAACAATATCATCCATTTCCAAACTTGGAATTAATTTTTGCAAACGTTTTAAGAAAAACGCTTTTGAAAATGCACCTCGATATTCGTCTAAACCAAACTTCCAGTGCTTACCAAAAAATTTCCATGTTCCGCCAAAAGTAAATGCATCAAACGTATCTTTTGCGCTGAAAGCAGTTTTGGTATAACCTTCGCGTTTAAAAACAAATACAGCATTTGGTCCACATTCAACGCCACCATTAATCATTCGTGTAAAGTGAACACCTAAAAACGGGAACTTAGCGTTAGGAACCGGATAAATTAAATTTTTTACTTTACTCATTCCTTTTTCGGTAAGATCGTAATAATCGCCTCTGAAACCAACAATGGCTGCATCACTTTTAATTCCTTCTTTTTTGGCAATTCTGTCGCTTTGCAAACCGGCACAGGTAATTAAGTATTTTGTTTTGTACTTGTTCTTATCTGTTACAACAAGTGTTGTTTCTCCTTGCTTTTCAAATGCAATTACTTTTTCACCGGTATTTACTTCGCTATTAAATTTTTCACGTAATAATTTTACATAAGTTCGTGCAACATCAGGATAATCAATAATTCCTGTACACGCTACCCAAATGCCTGCTATTCCTTCGCAGTAGGGTTCAATTTCCTTAATTTTTTTTGCATCAATTAACTCAATTCCCTCTACACCATTTGCAATTCCGTTATTGTAAACCTTTTTCATGTGGGCCAGTTCACTTTCATCTGTTGCAACAATAACTTTTCCGCAGATATCGTGTTTAATGTTATGTTCCTTTGCAAAATCAACCAACTCTCTTCTTCCGTTTACACAATGGATTGCCTTATAAGAGCCTGGTTTGTAATAAATACCGGAATGAATTACTCCCGAATTATGTCCGGTTTGATGAGCCGCAACTTCGTTTTCTTTTTCGATAACCAGAATTTTTTTATCCGGATACCTTGAATTTATTTTATATGCAGAGGCCAGACCAACAATACCTCCACCAATAACAATAACATCATAAACTTTATCTGTCATTTTAAAAAATTTATCTTTGCAAAGATAACCTTTGAATGAGAAAATCTAAACTTGTTTTATTAATATTCTTTATACATGTTATAAAGTTGACTGTTTTATCTCAGCAGATATGTGAGTATGATAATTTTTTAAAAGTTAATTTTCATTTTGGGTATATTATGAAGCACCGAAATACTGTTGGACATTTGATTAATGGGCATATTTATGGAACAGAATTAAACTGGGCAAATCAAACCAAAGGAGATAAATTATGGCATCATGAAAATAATTTCCCTGAAAAAGGTTTGGCTTTTCATTTCTACTCTTTAGCAAATCCTAATCAACTTGGTCAACTCGTAGCGCTTGCCCCATATTATGATATTCCATTAAACAAACAAAACAAAACAACACGATTACATTTGCGATTGTCTTGTGGTGTATCATATTCAACTAAAAAATTTGATCCAATTACAAATCATAAAAATAATATTGTAAGCACAAGTTTAAATGCTTTTGTAAATTTTAAATGGTATTACAAATTTCAATTAGATAATAAATTACGTTTAGATGCAGGATTTAATTTTGCTCATGCTTCTAATGGTAAGTTTAAAGCGCCTAATCTTGGAATTAATATTTTGACGATTCATACTGGAATTACTTATTGCATTAATAAAGAAAAACCCAACTCATTTAATAAAATTGATAGCTCTTATTTAAGAAATAATAAAAACGAATACTTTGCTATTTTTTCATTTGGCATTAATGAAAACGAACCACCAGGCGGCTCTAAATTTCTTGCTCAATCCTATATACTAGGATATTATTATAAAAAACGCAATACACATAAATTTGGTGGTGGATTTGATTTTTTTTATTGTCAATCAATAAAAAATGAATTAGTAGAAAGAGACAGTATTCAGTTTAAAAACAATATTGAATTTGTTCAGTTGGGTGCGCGAGCCAGTTATGCATATGTAATTGGAAAATTATCTTTACCTCTTGAATTTGGTTATTACTTACATACAAAATACAAAGGAAATGGTCTGTTTTATCATAGAATTGGATTTAGGTATCAATTCAATAATAATTTATTGTTGACATTTGCTTTAAAAAGTCACTGGGCTGTAGCTCATTATTTTGAGTATGGAATAGGGTATAGATTCCCATCTAAAAAGTAAACTCTCTTAGATAAAAATTGATTAATTGTGCTGTTCCTTGAGTTCAAATTTTAATTCTAAATCACAAATTAATTTAGGTAAAAGAATTCCATCGTAACAAAATAATAGTTTGCTTTTATTTGAATTAATTTTTGATTCATTCAACCAGATTTCAAAATCAAAATCTAAAAACATAAATGCACACTTAAATTTTTTATTTAAGTTGTATTTTTTTCCGATGCTGTTTAAAAGATCAGCATCATAAATTTGATTAAACAATTTGTATCTGTTTCCCGGTCTTATTTTATTGTATGATGCATAATCAATAACATGCAATTGCATTAACACAGCATCATTTTTATGATTTGACAAAATCCAATCATGCATAATGTCAAAAGCATCTTCCAACGTGTGTTTATGAAGATTTTTCTTAGATTGGAATAATTTTCCGATTTCCAAAAGTGAATCAAAAATACTTGAAGTTTGAGCAATGTATTTTAATGTATTAATGGAGCGTTTTTTATTCCAATAAATTTCTAAAGCACTCTCCAAAATCAATAAATCATTCAGTTCAAATTCACTTAAATAATTACTTTTTATTATTTGATAAGGTGGATTTTTATCGAACTCATAACTATGTTTTTCAATTTTATCGCGCATGGGAGTTCCTTTCAGAAATTTTAAAAATCCCAACTGTAATTCAGGAGCAAACAACGCAAAAACTTCTTCAAATCCTTTTTTGGTTAATTCAATGGTTTCAAAAGGTAAACCAACAATTAGATCCAAATGCATTTCAATGTTTTTGTCAATTGCTTTAATGATACTTTTAGTTTTTTCAAAACTCTGCTTACGGCTTACTTCCAAATTAGTAGCAGTATTTACGGATTGAATGCCAATTTCAAAGCGAAATAAATTTTTCGGCACTTTTTCATTGATGTATTTAATAATATCTGCATGTAAAATATCTGCGGTAATTTCAAATTGAAAAATATTTCCTTTACAATGATGCCGGAGTATAAAATCGAAAATGGAAAGTGTAAAATCTTTTTTAATATTAAACGTTCGATCTAAAAACTTTATGGTTTTACCATGTTGCATTAAAAAAAGAAGATTTTCCTTAATTCGCTCAGTACTTAAATAACGAACTTTATTATCTAAGCTTGCTAAACAAAACTCACATTTATAGGGACAACCTCTACTGGTTTCAACATATAAAACCTTACTTTTTAAAGATGCTAAATCATCATCTAGGTAAGGATTAATTTCATTTAATTCAGCCAATTGAAATACAGAAGGTGCAGGATTTTGAATAATATCGCCATTAATTTTAAATATCAATCCCGATACGTTTTCGATTTTTGGGAAGTCACTTATAAATTGTTTGAAGGGAACTTCACCTTCTCCTGAAATAATAAAATCTATATCATCTCTTTTAATTACATCTTCCCATTCGTAGCTTACTTCGGGGCCACCTAATAAAATTTTAGTATTCGGATTTATAGTTTTGATTAGTTGAGTTACCTCTAATGTTTGGGTAATATTCCAGATATAACAACTGAAGGCCACCACGTCAAACTCGCTACAAAATTCTGCAACGGATTGAAAATTATCTTTAATAGTGAATTCTTTCCAAGAAAGACCTTTATTAACTTTATTAAGTTGGTATAATAAACGAATGGCTAAATTAGTATGGATGTACTTTGCATTAAGCGTGGTTAATAAAACCTTCGTCATGGTAAATCATCTTTTTTTATAACCTATTTCATTAAAAAGCTCATTCAATTCATCTTCAGATAAATCTCTCCACTCGCCCGGATTTAGTTTTCCAAGTAAGATACTCATAACACGAACTCGTTGTAGTTTGATAACCTGATATCCTGCTTTACCACACATTTTTCGAATTTGTCGGTTCATGCCCTGAGTTAAGGTAATGCTGAATATTCTTCGGGTTCCTGGAACCGGAAGCACAACGCAAGGTTTTGTTTTTACTCCATCAATTTCAACACCGTCAGCAATTTCTTCCAAAAATTTTTTGCGTAAAGGCAAATTTAAAGTAACCACATATTCTTTTTCATGATGAAAGTCGGAGTGGCTTATTTTATTTATGATTTCCCCATGATTTGTCAATAAAATAAGTCCCTCTGAATTTTTATCCAAACGACCAACAGGGAAAATAGATTCAGGATGATTTATAGCATCTATAATATTATTGGAAATTTTTTCAGTAGTACATTCAATGCCTTTTGGCTTATGATACGCAATGTATGTTAATTTTTGTTTTACGGCTGTTAATGCTTGACCATCAACAAGCACAGCATCTCCTAGCCCTACTTCTGTTTTATAATTGGCAATTTTTCCATTTATTAAAACCTTTCCTGTTTCTATGTATCGAACAGCCGCTCTTCTTGAGCAAAAACCACTTTTGGCTATGTATTTATCTATTTTCACTTAGTAAATGTATCAAACATTTTCCAAACACAAATTAATCCTACAATTAAAAGGGATTAAACTTATCTCAATAAATAAGCATAAATTTACAAAGTGAAAGAAATTTTAGAACAACCTATATTTAAATTAATTGGCAAATCAGCTGATGAACTTAATGTTGATGCCTATTTGATTGGTGGATTTGTGCGAGATCTTTTTTTAAAAAGAGAAAGTAAAGATATTGATGTGGTGACAATTGGAAAAGGAATTTCATTGGCAACATTAATTCATAAAAAATTAGGAGATAATTCACATCTTTCTGTTTTCAAAAATTTTGGTACTGCTCAAATAAAAACACATGAAACAGAAATTGAATTTGTTGGAGCAAGAAAAGAATCGTACAATCGCGATTCCAGAAAACCCATTGTAGAAGATGGTACTTTGCAAGACGATCAAAACAGAAGAGATTTCACTATAAACGCACTTGCTATTGGATTAAGCAAAAATAATTTCGGGCAATTGCTCGATCCATTCAACGGAATTCAGGATCTTGAAATGAAAATCATTCGAACTCCGCTTGATCCTGATATTACATATAGTGATGATCCATTGCGTATGATGCGTGCCATACGTTTTGCAAGTCAGTTAGGATTTACCATTGAAGAAAATTCGTTTAATGCCATTTCAAAAAATAAAGAACGAATTTCAATCGTTTCCAAAGAGCGAATAAGTGAAGAACTGAATAAAATTATTTTATCACCACAGCCATCCGTTGGTTTTAAATTGCTTTTCGATAGTGGGTTGTTACATCTCATATTTCCTGAAATGACCAATCTTTATGGTGTGGATACTAAAGATGGTAAATCGCATAAAGATAATTTTTACCATACGCTAGAAGTATTGGATAATCTTTCAAGAAATACAAATGATTTGTGGTTGAGATGGTCGGCCATTTTGCATGATATTGCAAAACCTGCTACCAAACGTTTTGAACTCGGCCACGGTTGGACATTTCACGGGCACGAAGACAAAGGTGCGCGAATGGTTCCAAAAATTTTTTCTTCACTAAAATTACCTTTAAACGAGAAAATGAAGTTCGTGCAAAAATTGGTACTGCTTCATTTACGTCCGATTGTACTCGCAAAAAGTGAAGTAACCGATAGCGCAGTTAGAAGGTTGCTTTTTGAAGCCGGTGAGGATATCGAGCAATTGATGTTACTTTGTGAAGCTGATATTACAACGAAAAATCCAAACAAAGTAAAAAGATACCTTCAAAATTTTGAATTGGTTCGTAGAAAATTGAAAGAAATTGAAGAGAAAGATAAAGTCAGAAACTGGCAACCACCTGTTTCCGGTGAAGAAATAATGCACATGTTCAATCTTCAACCTTGCAAAATAGTAGGAGATTTAAAAAATGCCTTAAAAGATGCTATTTTAGACGGAATCATACCTAATGAACGTGAGCAAGCTATTCGTTTTTTAAATGAATCTTATGGTGAGTTAAAAAATAAAATTTAGTTAAAATAGCCCCGTAGGGGCAACATAATTAAAGTTCAATAGTAGCGAGATAGAAAGAGCCCCGTAGGGGCGAAATAGAAATTAAATGCCCAACACATATAGTCAATTATACATACAAATAGTATTTTCAGTTAAAGGAAGGCAAAACCTAATACATAAAAATTGGAAAGACGAGCTTTACAAATACATTTGTGGAATTGTTAATGCAAAACATCAAAAGGTATATGCAATTGGTGGTGTTGCAGATCACATTCACATTCTTGTTAGTTTAAAACCAACAATTGCTATCTCTGATTTGGTTAGAGATATTAAAGCAAATTCTTCAAAATGGATTAATGAAAAAGGATTAATCAATGGTAAATTTCATTGGCAAGAGGGTTTTGGAGCGTTTTCATATTCACAAACTCAATTAGAAACAATTATTAATTACATAAATAATCAAGAACATCATCATAAAACAAAAAAATTTAAAGATGAATACATTGAACTTTTGAAAAAATTTGAAATTGAATACAATGAAAAATATCTTTTTGAATGGATTGAATAATGCCGCTCCTACGGAGCTAAAAAAATAAAATTCAATTTCCTATTTTATTACGCTCCTACGGAGCTTCAACAATAAAGTCAATTTTTTTAAATTTATAGACAATTAAAAACATCAAAATGAATCAACCCATACATAAAGCCGGTTTTGTAAATATTATCGGTTGTCCAAACGTAGGTAAATCAACTTTATTAAATGCTTTAGTTGGTGAGCGCCTTGCAATTATAACTTCAAAAGCACAAACTACCCGACACCGAATAATGGGAATTGTGAGTGGAGAAAATTACCAAATTGTTTTTTCCGATACACCCGGCATCATAAAACCTGCATATAAGCTGCAAGAGAAAATGATGACCTTTGTTGCAGAAGCGTTCAGTGATGCTGATGTGTTTTTGTTTATTACTGACGTTTTTGAAGATATAGAATTGGATGAAAAATACATCAACAAACTGAGCAATGTAAATGTGCCTGTTTTGTTATTGATTAATAAAATTGACAAAGCAAACGAACAAACCATTGCTGAATTCACTGGAAAATGGAAAACTAAATTGCCGAATGCAGAAATCATTGCCATATCTGCACTTCAGAAGATAAATCTGGAAAATGTTATGGATCGTTTGATTTCGTTAATTCCTCCGGGTGAAGCATTTTACGATAAAGACGAATTAACCAACAAACCGGAACGTTTTTTTGTTACTGAAATTATTCGTGAAAAAATTCTGAAAAACTATAAAAAAGAAATTCCTTATAGCTGCGAAGTGATTGTAGAAGAATTTAAAGAAGAACAAAAAATTATTCGCATTAGAGCTAATATAATAGTAGAGCGCGACTCTCAAAAAGGCATTCTTATTGGTCATAAAGGCGAAGCGCTAAAAAAAACAGGCACGTATGCACGTGAAGATTGCGAGGTGTTTTTTGGTAAAAAAGTATTCCTTGATTTGTATGTGAAAGTAGATAAAGATTGGAGGAACAATGATAATCGTCTTAAACAATATGGTTATAACTAGCGGTTTTTTGAGAGAATTGAATTAAATTTGTAATAAATTTTATTGAGATGATAACAATGACAGAAAATAAAAGCAAAAGTAAGGAATTAATGAATTTGGAGGATAAGTATGGTGCACATAATTATCATCCGCTTCCTGTAGTATTAAGCAAGGGTGAAGGCGCTTTAGTTTGGGATGTTGAAGGGAAAAAGTATTATGATTTTCTTTCTGCTTACAGTGCCGTAAACCAAGGTCATTGCCATCCGAAAATAATTGGTGCTCTTGTTGAACAAGCTGGAAAGCTTTGCTTGACTTCACGCGCTTTTCATAACGATCAATTAGGCGTGTACGAAAAATACATTTGTGAGTACTTTGGATATGATAAAGTGCTTCCCATGAATTCTGGTGCTGAAGCTGTTGAAACAGCAATTAAGTTGGCTAGAAAATGGGCATACGAAAAAAAAGGTGTTGCTGAAAATCAAGCTAAAATTATTGTTTGTACTCAAAATTTTCATGGAAGAACTATAAATATTATTTCATTTAGCACCGATACTGATTCTAAGAATAATTTTGGCCCTTTCACAAGTGGCTATGAAGTTGTTGAATACAACAATTTAGCTGATTTGGAAAGCGCATTAACTGATAAAAATGTTGCCGGATTTTTAGTTGAGCCAATGCAAGGTGAAGCCGGTGTAATTGTACCTGATGAAGGATATTTAAAAGGTGCATACGAACTTTGCAAAAAGAACAATGTACTTTTTATTGCCGACGAAATTCAAACCGGAATTGCACGTACAGGAAAATTATTGGCTTGCGATTGGGAAAACGTACATGCTGATATTTTAATTTTAGGTAAAGCATTGTCCGGAGGTGTTTATCCTGTTTCGGCAGTTTTAGCAAACGATGAAGTGATGCTTTGCATTAAACCTGGTCAACATGGTTCAACCTATGGTGGAAATCCTTTGGCATGCGCTGTAGCTGTTGCTGCATTGGAGGTGGTAAAAGATGAAAAATTAGCTGAACGTGCTCAATATTTAGGTGAGATTTTAAGAAGTGAATTAAAAACTATTCAACATCCAATGCTTACAAAAGTACGTGGAAAAGGTTTGCTGAACGCAATTGTTATTAAAGAAACAAACGGGAAAACTGCTTGGGACGTTTGTTTAAAATTAGCTGAAAACGGCTTACTTGCAAAGCCTACTCACGGGGATATCATTCGTTTTGCACCACCTTTAGTTATTACTGAAGAACAAATTTTAGATTGTGTACGTATTATTAAAAACACCTTAGAGAGTTTTTAATTCTTTGCATTTTTGCAACGACAAGATTACATAATAAAACAAATTGATCAATTAGCAAAAGTTCTAAGTAAAATTTTAGCTGATGTATTAGGTTTAAAAAACGATTTAAAAATCACAGAAGCTGAAACACTTGTAAATACTGTTTTTGAAAAGGACTTAGGATTTGATTTCGATGAATTTTTAGAAGTTGAAGACGTAAAATTCATTACGTTTTTAACATCAAATAATTTTGATTTAGCAAGCATGGAAGAATTTGCTAATTTGTTTTTCGAAATAGGTACTTCATCAACTGAAAAAGAAAAACAAATCAACTGTTTTTCTAAAGCTAAAATCATTTATAGTCATCTAAATACCGAACGAAAAACATTTTCATTTGATTTTATGACGAAATTAAATGCTATGGAAAAACAAATTCAATCAAATGAAAATTAAATTAACGTCTATAAAAAAACTATTTTTTCTATTTGTAATTTTATTAGTTGATTCCTCCATTTTATATTCACAATCTTTAAAAAAAGGCATTTGGCGAGGTGTTTTAACGCTTGATGAAAAAGAAAACACTGAACTACCTTTTAATTTTGATGTTAAATCAATAAATACCAAAACAACAATTACCATTATGAATGGTGATGAGCGCATTCTTGTTGATGAGCTTATTTTCAAAAAAGATTCTCTCATTTTTAAAATGCCGGTTTTTGATACTGAATTTCGAACAAAATTGTACAAGGATTCTTTGATTGGTGTTTGGATAAATTATGCCCGAAAAGATAAAAACAGAATTCCATTTAAAGCATTTGCAAATAATAATAAAAGATTCGTTCTAACACCATCAAATTCAAATTCGTTTAACGGAAAATGGGAAGTTACATTTAGTCCGGAAACTAAAGATAGCACCAAAGCTATAGGTGTTTTTAACCAAAAAGTTAACGGCACATGTGCAGGTACTTTTTTAACTGAAACCGGCGACTATCGTTTTTTAGAAGGCATGCAATCCGGAAATCAATTGTTTTTATCAGGTTTTGATGGCTCACATGCATTTTTATTTACTGCACAATCAGATGGCGAAAAAATTACAAATGCAAAATTTTATTCAGGCATCAGCTGGAGAGAAAATTGGATCGCTAAACGAAATGATACTTTTCAACTTCGAGCAGCAGAAACTATCACCAAATTGAATGAAGGTTTTGAAAGTATTTATTTCAAATTTCCAAATACTAAAAAAGAAACTATTTCATTAAATGACGAACGTTTTAAAAATAAAGTTGTTATCGTTCAATTGTTGGGTTCCTGGTGCCCTAATTGCATGGATGAAACAGCTTATCTTTCTAAATTATACAAACAATACAAAAACTCTGAACTTGAAATTATTGGCTTGGCCTACGAACGCACAACAGATTTTAATAAAGCTGTTGAATTAGTAAATCGACTTAAAAAACGTTTTGATGTTGAGTATGAAATTTTAATTACAGGCGTAAGCGGAAAAGACAAAGCCAGTGAAAATTTCCCAATGTTAAATAAAATTACTGCTTTTCCAACTACACTAATTATTGACAAAAAAGGTAAAGTAAACACTATACATACCGGTTTTTCTGGTCCGGCAACAGGTAAAGCATACACTGACTTTACACAAAAAACAGAAAAATTAATACAGGAATTAATAAAGTAATTTGAAAATAAAAACTTTGTTCTTACATTTAGCAGTAAAGAAGATAATGATTCATTTTTTAAAATTTTATTTTATATGATTAAATCTGTACTACTTTCGGTAATTACTGTAATAACATTTAACATTCATGCGCAAACGTTAAAAGGTGAAGAACTATTAGGAACATGGCTAGTAGGAAATTCAAAAGCAAAAATTAAAATATATAAAAACGGTTCTAAATTCAACGGTAAAATTGTTTGGTTAAAAGAACCAACGTACAGTGATGGAACTGCAAAAATTGATAAAAACAATCCTGACGCAGCTAAACAAAAACAACCGTTACTTGGGTTAGATTTGTTAAAAGACTTTGTTTTTGAAGATAATCATTGGGATAATGGCACCATCTACGATCCGGAAAATGGAAAAACGTATAAGTGTAAAATCACTTATAGAGATGGTAAGTTAGATGTTAGAGGTTACATTGGTTTTACTTTAATTGGTAGAACAGATGTTTGGTTCAGGTGTTCAGACGTGAAATAATTACTGTCTGAATTAATTTTTCTTGTACGCGATCTTTACTACTTCTTCATATAAATTTTGCCATCCTTTCCACTCACGCCAATTACTCATTGATTCATTGTGCCATAAAGTAATAAGTTCACCATTCATTTTTTTTACTTCATTTATAATTGGGTTAATAAGATAAAGAGCGTTTTCCGGTGATTCCTTCATGTAAAATCTCAATGTAGCTTCCATTATTGGAAATGGATGTATTTTTAAAGTACTTTCTGTTTCTGTATCTAAATCGTACCAAAAATAAGGCATACAAACACTGGCTCTAAATCCTAGAGTTGTAGCGTATCCCATTGTGTAGTCATCTGTAATCCCATTTTCAACTAAAGTTTTGTATGTAGCAGGAAATTTAAGTTTTAAAAAATGCTGCCGGCTTTTAAATACATCTCTGTGAACAACAGTTGCTAAACGATTAATTTCTTTTTTAACTTGACTGTAATTATCATTCGATCCATAAGAAGGATGAATTCCAACTTCAGCATAATCATTTAAATGCTTAATTAATGACTGAAATTTTTTGTTGTTTGATGGAAGATTTTTATCGTTTACACCATAGTCTCCTAAAAGAAAAAAATAAATGACTTTTAAATTGTATTTCTTTTGAATTTCAAGTTGTTCATCATATGTATCATAAGGGTCTTTCATTTTTCCAAGTAATACTTTTGAACGCTCTATGAAATCTTCCCAGAAAAAATTCACTATTGATCTTCCATAACCTCCTACAGTGCGCATAACACCTTTCTGTTTAAAAGCAAATGCATTATCAATATCAATGGTTGAAATGTAAGAAAAGTTATGTTCTTTAAAACTCAACTGAGGGAATCGTTTTAATAAAATGGTTTTAAAATTATTTAGCCAATAATTTACTAGAGGCTTGTGCAAAAATTGATGTTGATAGGCAATGCTACTTTCAGCTTCAAAACGGTTGTGTAAATCAGTAATGTGCGGCAGGTATTCTTCATAACGAGTAATTAAATAAAATGTAGCTGAAAATATATCAAATGGAATTTCGTCATAAGGATTATTTTTAAATAAAATCACTTCATCATTCCACATTCCAACCGGAATATTTTGTTCTTTGATGCCTATTTCATGAACCAATCCAAAAGCTTTAATAAATAATTCATTATCAAATTTATCAACACTGTAATTTATTTTTGGTCCTGAATAGGCTAAGAACTCTTCTTTGTTTTGTGTTAATTGATAAGGTATTTCATACATGTCGGTAAAGAAGAAATTAAAAATATATTTACTTCTTAACGAAATTTTATGTGTGTAAATAAGCATCATCAGTTGGGGATGTGTTTTAATATTTCTTCACAAATAAATTCAGCGGCTTTAGCATTACCATACAAAGACGGAAATTGAAGAGATGAACTATCACAAAATTTATCAAATGCGGCAATTATTTTTTCTTTATCTGCATCTGCAATAATAGCAGCACCACATTCTACTTGCTCAATCCATTCGGTTTCCGAACGTAAAACAATACAAGGCTTGTTAAAATAAAAAGCTTCTTTTTGAACACCACCACTATCGGTAATAACCAGTAGCGCATTTTTTTCTAATGCTGTCATTTCTAAAAAAGATGCAGGTTCAACAAGTTTTATTAATGAACTATTTTGAATATTTTTCAAAATTTCAGGTGCTACATTTTTTTCTAAAAGTTTAGATGTACGAGGATGAAGCGGAAGAATAATTGGCGTTTTTACTTTTTCAGATATGGTATATAACGCATCAAATAAAGATGTTAATCGTTTAACATCATCAGTATTATTATTTCTATGAATAGTACATAAAATATATTTATCCTTTTCAATTTTATATTTTTTCTCAATGTCTATTTTTTTATCAGCAACTTTAGAAAAATGCATGCTGTTGTCGTACATAATATCACCACAATGATAGATTTTAGGATTGTCAGCATGAAATGGAGGAGTGTTATTTTCTTTGAACCCTTCTTTAATTAAATTATTATATCCTGTAAGGGTGGGAGAGAAGAGCAATGTTGAAACATGATCGCAAAGAATACGGTTAATTTCTTCAGGCATACTCTTATTGAACGAACGCAGACCTGCTTCGATATGAATAACCGGTATATGTATTTTTGACGCAGCAATACCACCTGATAGTGTAGAATTAGTATCGCCATACAATACTATTGCATTGGGTTTTTCAAGTTGTAAAATCTCCTCAATTTTAATAATCATGTTGGCTGTTTGTAAGCCATGGGAACCACTGCCAACCTGTAAGTTGTAATTTGGTTTTGGAATTTCGAGTTCATCAAAAAACACCTGACTCATATTCTCATCGTAATGTTGTCCGGTATGAACGATAACTTCTGAAATTTGATTTGCAAAATTGTTTTTAATTGCTCTGCTTAATGCTGCTGCTTTAATTATTTGAGGCCTTGCACCAATTATTGTTACAAGTTTTATCATATTAATAGTTTAAAAAGTAATGACATACTGTTAAATTCAAAACAATCATAAATTTATGATTTTATTGGCTATCACGAATTATTTTTGTTTCAGCAAACATTAGTTTTTTAGAATTTGCATAAAAAATTCATCATTCACTTTTTAATTCATTAATGTGTTTCTACTTTCAAAATACTAGCTCTTATGTTTTAATTTCTAATCGATTATCTACTCTGTCTATTCCAGTTGCTCTTCAAACAGCATTTTCTGCATCTTCTTTTTCTGCCCATGATCGAATATTGCCTTTTAAAATTGCTTTTGTTCCAGTTATTTCAATTTTAATTCCACTTGTATCAATAGTTGCACTTCTGTGAAAAGCGGAAGAAATTTTTTGTTTAATATCTGTAACACTTGATTTTTGCTTTATACTAATATTTTTTACAATACCTGTTACACCAAGTAGATTTTCTACCATCATTTTGGCTGAATTTTTCTGAAATTCCCAATCTACAGTTCCTTCAAGTGTAACAACACCGGACTCAACTTTTACGTTTATTTTATTTTCTCTCACTGCGCTATGCCATTTTAAAGCATTTACGACAGCATCAGCAATATCTGTGTCGTTTCTTACACTGTTTCCCGGTAAATTAACTTCAATATCCAAAGCTATTGCTTTTACTCCGGTAACTTTCTTCGCAGCTTTTTCAGCTGTATTTTTTTTGAATAGGAATCTACACTTCAAGCTAAAGTAACTACACTATCTTTTACAGATACCCCTATTCGTGCTGCATTTAAAATAGGTTCCCATTTAATTTCTTCAATTACATTTTGTTTAATTTCTAAATCAGTTTTCATTATGTGTTTATTTATTTTATTTGATACGAATAAATAAATTATTAAAAGTATTTGAAATGAATTAAACTGCCTACTTCTTTGATATTGGTTTACTATCAAAAAAAGTTTTAAAAATTATTTTTGATGCTAAGATTTGCACTTCATAATTCATTAATTTTAAAAATATTTAGTTTATTAACTATGGTATGTTTTCCTAACGCAAAAATTAATCTTGGTCTTCATATTACTGAAAAACGAAGTGATGGTTTCCATAATATAGAAACTGTTTTTTATCCCATCCAATGGAAAGATGCATTAGAAGTGATTGAAAACAGTAGCTGGAAATTAAATGAGAGCCGATGTAATTTAACATGTTATGGAATTGAAATTGCAGGTGATTTACAACAAAATTTAATCGTAAAATCATATCATTTACTTGCTGAAAAATACGATATTCCTCCCGTTAATGTTCATTTGTTTAAAAACATACCAATGGGTGCAGGTCTCGGTGGAGGTTCATCTGATGCAGCGTTTTTCATTGTGAAGTTGAATGAGCTGTTTAATTTAAAAATAGATGAAAATGAATTATTAACTATTGCTTCATCACTTGGAAGTGATTGTTCTTTTTTTATTAAGAACAAAGCTATGTATGCCTATGAAAAAGGCAATCGTTTTAAAGATTGCGTTGTTGATTTATCAAATTTTTCTATCCTTACTATTTTTCCAAAAATTCACAGTAATACTCAACTTGCCTATTCTCGTATAATTCCTCAAAAGCCAAAAACAGAATTGCAAAAAGTAATTCATGAAATAAGTATAGAAAATTGGAGAGAAAATTTAGTGAACGATTTTGAGACCTCTGTTTTTTATCATTATCCTGAAATCAAAAAACTGAAAGATGAACTTTATGATTATGGAGCGATTTACGCTTCATTAAGCGGTAGTGGCAGCTCTGTTTATGGTATTTTTGAAAAAAATAATTTACCCGATTTAACTCCATTTAGATTATACTCTTATCATATTTCTTAATTTATTTTAAAATGCAATTAAAACTATTAGGTTGTTTTTTCTTGTTACTTTTTATTCAAGTAAACATAAAAAGTCAATCATTTGAAATGGATCAGATTCAACAAATCTGGCGTCCAAAAATTAAAGCAGATTTTTATTTTCTTCCTCCAATTACAAAAACAAAAAATGAAACAAATTATTCCTCGTCGTCTCAATCATTTTTATTTACCGTTCCCTTAAGAACAAAACTTGGTGCAGAAGTCAACTTGAATTTATCTTCTTTTAATTTGAAAGATATTTTAAAAAATAGTATTTCTGTAAAAGCTTCTCAACTATTGGCAAGTTGTAAAATTGGTGCAAGGCAGGTAAATTGGGGAAATCAATCTTTTAATTTTTATAATGTTTATGGTGGTGTTTTTGGATTAAAACTGTCTAAAAAACTTAATATTACTTTTTATTCAGTAAATGCAGGTTATAGTGAACAGGATAAAACACTTAACCGAATTCAAGTAAGAATGAACGGAGTGATTGGAAAATTTAAATTATTAGGATTAAGAAAGAATTATTACTACGGTCTTTCAGCCATTTGGAGCGATGGACTATTGTTACCCATTCCGTTTTTTGGTGGAACAATTCCAATTAATGAAAAAATAAATATTTCAATTACTTTACCTGCTCAGGCATATTTATTATACACCATAAACAATAAACATTCATTATCAACCGGTTTAGCAGTTGATGGATACAGAACTGGATACACAATCACTCAGGAAAGATATAATTTAAATTACTTGAATTTGAATGTATTCGTAAACTACCGTGTGAAAATAAATCAATCATTTGGATGTAGAATTCAAAGTGGTTATATCGCCTTTCAACGTTTGAGTCAATACGAAAACAATAGGATTCATTCACAATCTTTACAACCAGGATTTTACGCAGAGGCAGGAATCTATACTTTTTTTGGAAGAAGTTTATGGGATCAAGTTAATGGAACTCTTTCTGATGTGCTATCTAATTTAGGAAATAGAGATTAGTTTTTTTTAGTTGATAACCATTCAAAACCCGCTACATTCATTAACAACAATAACATTCCGTAAAAGGTATCTTCTACAGGAATGGTTAGCATTCTGATGCCAAGATTGTGGTTATCATTGTAACTAACTACAACTCTGTTTAAAAAACTACCAGTTAAAATTCCGTTTGAAATAAAAAATGGAATAAGTATGAATAAAAAACACACAAAAAAAATGGATAAAAAATTCCATTTTTTAAGCAAGGCAATACTTAAAAAAACAGCTAACAAAATAAATGTAACAGAAGTATATAATTTTTGAATATTAAACGCTGC
>Ga0172373_10001939_pt1 | contig 32719 bp, 31 predicted proteins | sample Lak10m_2_FD_114546 | JGI IMG/M metagenome (GOLD analysis project Ga0172373, IMG submission 114546) | Freshwater microbial communities from Kabuno Bay, South-Kivu, Congo - kab_092012_10m | ecosystem: Environmental > Aquatic > Freshwater > Lake | place: Democratic Republic of the Congo...
ACCGAGATCGATCCGATCTGCGCACTGCAGGCTGCGATGGAAGGCTACCGTGTGGTCACCATGGAATACGCCGCCGACAAGGCCGACATTTTCGTAACCGCCACCGGCAACCGCGACGTCATCACCTTCGAGCACATGAAGCGCATGAAGGATCAGGCGATCGTCTGCAACATCGGCCACTTCGACAACGAGATCGACATTGCTTCGGTCAAGGAACACTGCAGCTGGGAAAACATCAAGCCGCAGGTCGACCACATCATTTTCCCCGACGGCAAGCGCATCATCATGCTGGCCGAGGGTCGGCTGGTGAATCTGGGTTGCGGCACGGGCCATCCGTCCTTTGTGATGTCCTCGTCGTTTGCCAATCAGACGATCGCGCAGATCGAACTCTGGACGCATCGCGACGACTATGAGTCGGGCAAGGTCTATGTGCTGCCCAAGCATCTCGATGAAAAGGTGGCGCGCCTGCATCTGAAGAAAATCGGTGCGATGCTCACCGAGCTTTCGCCCGGACAGGCCAGCTACATCGGCGTGGCGGTCGACGGCCCCTACAAGCCCGACACCTATCGCTACTAAGGTCTCAGTCCAATGAGGCCAGCGGTCAGTTTCGAGTTCTTTCCGCCGAACACGACCGAAGGTGAGTCACGGCTGCGCGGGGTGCACCAGCGCCTCGCGCAAGCCACGCCCGAGTACTTCAGCGTCACCTATGGCGCGGGTGGCGCCACCCGCGACAAGACGCTTCGCACGGTGCTGGAAATTGCGGCAACCGGCTCGGCGGTGGCGCCTCACCTGTCGTGTATTGGCGCCACGCGCGAATCGGTCGACGAGCTGCTCGCGCTCTACCGTAGCCACGGCATTCGAAAGCTGGTGGCGCTGCGCGGTGATCTTCCTTCGGGCATGGTCGATGCCGGCGATTTTCGCTACGCGGCCGATCTGGTGCGTCACGTGCGTGCTGCAAGCGGTGACTGGTTTCAGATCGCCGTGGCAGCTTATCCGGAGGTACACCCGCAAGCGGCTTCCGCGCAGTCCGATCTCGACGCTCTGGTGGCCAAGATGGCGGCCGGAGCAGACCTCGCCATCACGCAATACTTTTATAACGTCGACGCGTTTCTGTGGTTCAGGGACGCCGCGGCTGCGGCCGGGGTGCGCGCGCCCATCGTGCCCGGCATCATGCCTATCACCAATTACCGTCAACTTGCGCGGTTTTCCGATGCCTGCGGCGCCGAACTTCCACGCTGGATCCGGCAGCGGCTTGCGCAGTGCGGTGATGACCTGCCCGCCATCCGCGCGTTTGGCCATGAGGTGGTTGCCGCGCAGTGTCGGCGGCTGATCGCAGAAGGCGTGGCAGCGCTTCACTTCTACACCATGAATCAGGCCGAGCCCACCCTCGAATTGCTGGCGGCAGCGGGCGCCTGAGCCCCGGGCAGAGCCCACGCAGGCGGGGCTCGCGCAGCCCCGGCAAAGCGGTTGTCAGGCCTGGCTGCGGCGGATGAGGCGAGACTCGGTCAGCACGCAATCGAGCGGCCGGTCATGGGGCTGGGGCTCAAAACCCGCCACCTCGCAGCCCTCGTACGCCACGCCAATCGCAAGTACCGATCGGCCGTCAAGCGTTGCCTCGCCAAGCGTCCGGTCATAAAAACCCGCGCCATAGCCCAGGCGGAAACAGCGCTGATCAAAGCCCACGCACGGGATCACCAGCGTATCGGGCACAAGGATTTCGAATGGCTCGGGCAGCATCAACCCGAAGCTGACGGCACGCATCGACTGGCCGGGCGTCCAGCCTCCGAAATCAAGTGCCTGATGGCGCCCGACCACCCGCGGCAGCGCAAACCGCCAGCCAAGCCGCGCCAGCCGATCCAGGTGGCCGGATAGGTCGGGCTCGCCGCGAATCGGCCAGTAAACCGCGAGCACCCCGGGCGCGCGCGACCCCAGCAGGGCTTCAAGGCGATCGCCGATCGCCTGGTCGGCAAGGCGCCGGGCATGCGCGTCGATCGACTCGCGCCAGCCGATCAGGCGTCTGCGTTCGATATCGCGCAGCGTCGGCAGCGGAGTGCGTGGTATCCTCGATTGGCTTTCCATCTGTCTGTCATCCAGCTCGGTAACGACATGCTCCGCACGATTGCCTTCGGATCGATTGTAGGCGTCGCGATGCTGGCGTCGGTCTGTTTGGCTCAGGCCGACCGGCGGCAACCGGCTTCCGCGCCTCAGTCGGCTCCCGCACCCAGCCCCGACGACGCGTTAATCAACGCTCGAAAGGCGTGGGCCCAGAGTGACCTCAAGCAGCTAGACCTCGCTGCCAGGCACGTCCCCCGCGACCATCTGCTCGCCGATTATCCTGCTTACTGGCGGCTCAATTTGCGGCTGCGCGGGCCGGCCTCGGTGCCGCAGGCCGAGGAGCTCGACGCCGAAGTCGGCCGCGCCCTGGCGCGCCACGAAGGTAGCGCCATCGGCGAGATGCTGCGGCGCGACTGGCTGCTCAACCTCGGTCGGCGCGGTGAGTGGCAGCAGTTCGACGCGCAGCTCGCCCGCTATCCCCGCCGTGACGACGCGCAGGTCAACTGTTTTGCCTGGGGTGCGCCTAATCCCCGCGTGCAGCCTTCCCGCGCCGAGCTCGAACAGGTGCTGATGGCGCCGCGCGATCTGCCCGACAGCTGCAATCTGCTCCTCGAGCAGGTCGTGCGCCAGAAGCAGCTGGGGCCCGATGCGGCCATGCGCCGGCTCCATCGGGCGCTCGAAGCGGGATCGGTCAGCGCCATCCGGGTCGCCGCCGATCTGCTCGCTGTCGAGCCGGCGGCGCTTCAGGGCGCGCTCGCCAAACCGCCCACCGAGTCCGCTTACAAGGGCCGCCGCGAAGTGGCACTGATCGCGGTCTCGCAGCTCGCGCGAACCGATCCGCAGGCTGCGGCCCAGCGACTCGAAGCGGGCATTGCCTCGCTCACGCCGCCCGACCAGCTCTTCGCGTGGTCCCAGGTGGCCGCCGGCGGCATGCGGCGTATGGCCCCCGAGTCGCTTGGCTGGACCCAGCGGGCAGCGAAGGCGCCCGTAAGTGATGACACCCTCAACTGGATGACGCGCGCCGCCCTCAGGGCGCAGAACTGGCCACTGGTTGCCTCGCTGATCGACCGGATGAGCGACGAAGGCCGGCGCGACCCGGCCTGGGTCTACTGGCGCGCACGGGCACTGCGGGTCGAGGGCCGCGTCGCCGACTCCGACTGGCTGCTGCGACGCATCGCCGACGAATTCCACTTCTATGGCCAGCTCGCAGCCGAAGACATGGGCCGGCTCACTACCGTGCCGCCCCAGGCGGCCACGCCCTCCGAGACCGATATCGCGGCGCACTCGCGCAATACCGGTTTTCGTCGGGCGCTCAAGTTCTATGAGCTGGGTCTACGGGTAGAGGGCAACCGCGAGTGGAACCATCAGCTGCAACCCATGAGCGACCGCGAGCTGCTCGCCGCCGCCGCCTGGGCCTGCAGCATCAATGTGCTCGATCGCTGCGTGAACACCGCCGACCGGACCCAGCGCGAACATGATTTCGCACTGCGCTTTGTCACGCCATTTCGCGAGCAGGTCAAGCGCGCCTCGGGCGAGCGCGGCATCGATCCGGCCTGGGTCTATGGCCTCATTCGGCAGGAGTCGCGCTTCATCATGGACGCGCGCTCGAGCGCCGGCGCGCAGGGACTGATGCAGATCATGCCAGCCACCGGCCGCTGGATCGCGAAAAAGCTCGATGTGCCTGATTTCCGGGTCGAGCTGCTGTCTGACCGTGACACCAACATCCGCTTCGGCACCTTCTATCTCAAAAACGTGCTCGACGACCTGGATGGTTCGCCGGTGCTCGCGTCGGCCGGCTACAACGCCGGGCCCGGACGCCCCCGCAACTGGCGCTCAACGCTGGCCGGCCCGGTCGAGGGCGCCATCTTTGCCGAGATCATTCCCTTTCACGAAACCCGCGACTACGTGAAAAAGGTGCTCTCCAACGCTACCTTCTATGCCTCGCTTTTCACCGGCCAGCCGCAATCGATTCGCAACTGGCTCGGGCAGGTGAGCCCGCAACCAGCCAGCGCCACCGCTCTACCCTGACAACGCCATGACCTTTCAACGCATCCTCGTCCTGGGCGGTACCGGTTTCATCGGTCGCACCATCGTCGCGCGACTCGCCGCCCGTGGCCTGCGCGTGACCGTCCCCACTCGCAGGCTCGCCCGCGCGCGGCCCATCATGCCGCTGCCTACGGTCGACGTCATCGAGGCCGACATTCATGATGCGCAGGCGCTGGCCTCGCTCGCACGCGGCCATGACGCCGCCATCAACCTGGTCGGCATCCTGCACGGGCGGGGCGGAAACCCCTATGGGGCCGAGTTCGCACGTGCACACGTCGAATTGCCGCGCAGCCTGGCCTCGGCCTGCGCCGCCGCCGGCGTCTCCCGGCTTTTGCACATGTCGGCACTCGGCGCAGACGGCGCCCCGCCTCTGCCGTCCATGTATCTGCGCTCCAAGGCAGACGGCGAACAGGCGGTGATGAGCGCCCCGCTCGACTGGACCATTTTCCGGCCCTCAGTGGTCTTCGGTCCTGACGACCGCTTCCTCAATCTGTTTGCCACGCTGCAGCGCCTCGCGCCCGTCATGCCGCTCGCGCGCGCCGACACCCGTTTCCAGCCCATTCACGTCGATGATGTGGCGCAGGCCTTTGTGAATGCGCTGGATCGTCGCGAAACCGTCGGCCGCGGCTACGAGCTCGCAGGCCCGCGCGTCTACACGCTGCGCGAGCTGGTGCGGCTGGCCGGCCGGCGGGTCGGTTGCGTGCGCCCAGTCATCCGCCTGCCCGATATGGCCGGGCGCCTGCAGGCGATGCTTCTCGAAGCGCTCCCGGGGCCCACCCTGATGTCGCTCGACAACTTCGACTCCATGGCCCGGGACAGCGTCGCACGCGCGCCGATCGCGCCCGAGTTGGGCATAGACCCGATCGCGATCGAAGACGCCGCGGGCGACCCGGTCGCCACGCGCCAGACGCGGCTGGACCAGGCTCGCGGCCTTGCCGGGCGCTAGCCGGACCGTCTGCATTTCTTCCTCTAGCCCAACCGACGCTGCGATGCAGATCTACTGTGTCGGCGGTGCGGTTCGCGATGAGCTCCTGGGGCGACCCGTTGCCGATCGAGACTGGGTGGTGACAGGCGCCACGCCCGAGCAGATGGCTGCGCTCGGCTTTCGGCCGGTGGGGCGCGATTTTCCGGTGTTCCTGCATCCGCGTACGCACGAGGAATACGCGCTTGCGCGCACCGAGCGCAAGACCGCACGGGGCTATCGTGGCTTCCAGATTCACAGTTCGCCAGACGTCACGCTCGAAGACGATTTGCGCAGGCGCGATCTCACCATCAATGCGATTGCGCGTGCGGCAGATGGCACGCTCATCGACCCCTGGGGTGGCCAGGCTGACCTGAGCGCGCGACGGCTCCGTCATGTCAGCGAGGCGTTTGCCGAAGACCCGGTCCGGATCCTGCGGTTGGCCCGGTTTGCAGCGCGCCTGCCTGAATTCACGGTCGCCCCCGAAACCCTGGCGCTCGCCCGCCGCATGGTGGACGAAGGCGAGGTCGACGCGCTGGTGCCTGAGCGGGTCTGGCAGGAGCTCTCGCGCGGTCTCATGGAAGCGCAGCCCTCGCGAATGTTTCAGGTGCTTCGTGACTGCGGGGCGCTACAGCGGCTGCTGCCCGGGCCCGATGAGATTGATGTGGCCACGCTGGACGCGGCCGCGCGTTGTGGCGCTACGCTCGAAATCCGTTATGCGCTGGCCATCGCTCCGCCTGGTGCAAGCGGCGTTGCGCGCGCACGAAGCGAACGACTGCGCGTGCCGGTAGCCTGCGCAGACCTGGCACGCCTCCTCGCTGATCAGGGCAAGGACCCGGAGCCCGATCTCGACACCGCGCCAGACCCCGCACAGGTGCTTCAACATCTGGAGGCGCTTGATGCACTGCGCCGGCCAGCCCGTGCGCTCGCACTGGTGCGGGCCCGCGCGCATCGGGCCGGGGGAGGCCACGCGCGCTGCGACGCAGTCGACGCGGCCGAAGCGCGCTGGCGCGAGCTGATAACCGCGATGCAGGACGTAGCCGCCGGGCCCATCGCCGCCGCCGTTCGTGCGGCCGGTACGCACGATCTCGCCGCGCGCATTCAGGCCGCGCTCCGGGAAGCACGATGCGAAGCGCTCGCCGCCTGTCTCGATACCCGCGCCCGAGGGGCTGGCTCGCCCATGCCGTCGCCCACGCCCTCACCCACTTCCTCCGTTCAGGAACCCTCGCCATGAAAGCGCTTCTTTGCCGACAGCACGGCCTGCCCGAGACCCTTGTCTACGACGACCTCGATGACCCGATTCCAGAGGCCGATGAGGTGGTGGTTGATGTCAAGGCGGCCGGCGTCAATTTTCCCGATGTGCTCATCATCCAGAACAAGTACCAGGCCAAGCCCGCGCTGCCGTTCGCACCGGGCGCCGAATTCTCGGGTGTGGTGAGCGCGATCGGACGGAATGTGACGGATCGCCGGATTGGCGACCGGGTCATCGGGTCGGTCACCTACGGTGCGTTCGCGGAAAAAGTAAAGCTGCCCGCGGCACGCACCATCGCGATGCCGGCAGGCCTTGATTTCGATCGCGGCGCGGCGTTTCTCCTCACCTATGGCACCTCCTATCACGCGCTCGCCGATCGCGGCGCGCTTCGCGCAGGCGAAACCCTGCTGGTGCTCGGTGCCGCAGGCGGTGTAGGCCTTGCCGCCATCGAAATCGGCAAGGCGCTCGGTGCGCGCGTGATCGCCGCCGCTTCAAGCGCCGAGAAGCTGGCGGTCTGCCGCGAGCACGGTGCCGATGAGTTCATTGATTATTCGAGCGAGGATTTGCGCGAGCGCCTGCGCGCAATCACCGGTGGGCGTGGGCCCGACGTGATCTACGACCCGGTGGGCGGGGGCTACGCAGAGCCCGCCTTTCGCTCGATCGCCTGGCGGGGCCGTTATCTGGTGATCGGCTTTGCCAATGGCGAGATTCCCAGGATGCCGCTCAACCTCGCGCTCCTGAAAGGCGCATCCATCGTGGGCGTGTTCTGGGGCCAGTACACGCAACTGGAGCCAGCCAATTTTCACGCCGACGTCAAACGGATGTTCGACTGGATTGCCGAGGGGAAGCTGAACCCTCACATCTCGGCGCGCTTTTCACTGGCCGAGGGCGCGCGCGCGCTCGAACATCTGCTTGCGCGCCGCGCAACCGGCAAGGTGGTGGTGCTGCCCTGAACCAACGCGCGAGCCTCAGAGCAGGTGAGCAATGCCGGCCGCAAGCATCGACAGCAATACCGTCGACATGATGGGGAGCGAGATTTCCCGGCCAAACAGCTTGAAGCTGAAATCGCCTGGCAGGCGTCCAATACCAAAGCGCCTCAGGAAGGGCATCAACCCGGAAAAGAGGGCAAGCGCCAGCACGGTGGCAATCAGCCATTTGATCATCGGCCGATTATCGCACCCGGTCTGGTGCGCGGCCGTCCTGCCTGGAATACCGGTAGGGCGGCGCGGCGGGGCAATGAAGATGCCGGCCCATGAGCACTGATCGCCCCGTGCCTGAGCCCTCCCCGCCGGGGCGCCTCGACCGCGCCCACCCGGTGCTGCGCGCCATGCTGTGGGCCACCGCGGGCGGCGTCATCCTGTGCCTGCTGAACGCGATCACCCGCAGCCTCACGCAGGAGATGGCGCCTGCGCAGGCCCTGTTCCTGCGCTATCTCGCGGGATTCACACTCATGGTGCCATTTGCGCTTCGCGCCGGGCACTCACGATGGCGCACCGGGGACCTGCCTGGTCATCTGCTCCGTGGACTGATCCACACCATTGCACTCACCATGTGGTTCATCGCACTGCCCTCGGTAAGCCTTGCCGACACCACGGCGATTGGCTTCACCACGCCGATTTTCCTGATGCTTGGTGCCGGCCTTCTGCTGGGCGAGACCATGATGGCGGCACGCTGGATCGCTGCGGGGATCGGCTTTACGGGCGTCCTGATTGTGGTGGGGCCAGCGCTCGGCGGATCCAACGCGGGCGCCATGCTGCTGCTGCTCGCCTCGGCACCGATGTTTGCAAGCACCATGCTGATGAGCAAGCGCCTTGCGCGGCGCGACGGACCGTCGGTGCTCGTGCTCTGGCAGGCCGCATCCATCACCCTCCTCTCAGCGCCCCTGGCCCTTTATCAGTGGCAGCCTGTCACGCTGTCCCAGGGGCTGTTGCTGCTGCTCTCAGGCGTGCTCGGCAACGTCGGTCAATACGCCGTGACGCGTTCGTTTCACCGCACCGACATCTCGGCCACCCAGTCGGTCCGCTTTCTTGACCTGCTCTGGGCGTCGCTCCTCGGCTGGGTGTTTTTTGGCGACGTGCCCGCGCACACGACGCTCGCGGGCGGCGCGGTCATTCTGACCGCATCGCTCTGGATTGCCCGTCGCGAATCGCGGGCTGCCCGACCGTAGCCGACCCGGGGGAGCGGTCAGCGGTCAAACACCGCCCGGCGATCCCGGCCGCTTGTGAGCAGGGGCTCGAACTCGGGGTGCGAGGCCAAGGCAATCACCTTGAAGAGTTCGCCCATCTCGGCTTCGGACAGAAGAAGCTGAAGCGCCTGGGCCGAGCGTATGCGGGCAGCCGGCTCTGCGTCGGACAATCTCTGGGAAAACATCTCGGCGAGCCCGCAGCCGAGGAGAAATGCACTCTGTGATCCATAGCCCAGGCAGGCGAGTCCGGCAGCGGTGGCCGCGTCATGCACGGCGCTGAAATCGACATGCGCAGTGATGTCGCAGAGCCCGGGGCTCCATAGCGGGTCGGCATGCGAGCGGTGGCGGTAGTGGCAGTTGAGCGTGCCCGAGGCGCGCGCGGGGTGATAGAACTCGGCCTCGGGAAATCCGTAATCGATCAGAAGCATCACGCCTTTTCCCAACCGCTCGGCAACGCTCGACACCCAGGCCGAGACCTGCTCGCCGAGTTCACCGTGATAGGCCGCGACCGGCGCCGCATCGGGCCAACCGGCCCGCGCGAGCTTCGCCCTCACCGCCGCCTCAAATCGGGCATCGGCAGCGCGTCTGGCGAGCCGCAGACCGGATGGAGCGCCAGGCGCTGCCAGGCTCGCGGGATCGGCTCGCAAGGAAGCGGACGAGACGAGGCCCGCTGCAGGCGATGCCGAGGCAGGCGCCTGCCGCACCACCCGCTCGCATATCGCGCCCTCCTCGAGCGCAAACAGGCGCACCGGCAAGGCATCGAGGAGTTCATTGGCGAGAACAATGCCATCGATCCGGGGTGGTAGCGCGTCCAGCCACTTCACGCGCCCGAGTGCCGATGGCTGTCTTGCGGCAAGCGTGGCCTGCTGGCGCGCGCGGAGCTCCGCCGACAGCTCGATGATGCGGTACTCGACCGCGTCATGGCCCAGCGCATCGAGCTCAGCCAGCACCTGCGCAGCCAGCTCTCCCGACCCGGCGCCGAACTCCCAGATGCAGGGCGCCGCCACAGCCAGCCACCGCGCCAGTTGCGCGGCCACGCAGGCACCAAACAGCGGGGTGAGTTCCGGTGCTGTCACGAAATCGCCCGCCGCACCGAATTTTCGGCGACCGCCGGCGTAGTAGCCGATCCCCGGCTCATACAGGGCAATCGACATGTATTCGTCAAAGCCTATGGCCCCGCCCGCGCGGACAATGGCCTCGCGAACGCGCGCCTCGACCTGCCGCGAGACCTCGCGCTCGCCAGGGTCGGGCTCGGGGAGTGCTGATTGAGAGGTGGCCATGGACATGGCGCGGATTATCCACCCGCCCGCACGACGTTCATGATCGCGGTCAGCGTCATATCGCGGCCAAGCCCCGCGCCCGGATGCTTTACACTGCCAGCGCGCCGAGCGCCCGGGGCCGGCTGCGGCGGGCGGGCGCCCACCCGCGCTCCGTCCCCTCCACCATCCAGGCCCCCACGATCCAACCCTTTGCTGCCGATGTCCACCGCCCCCGTTGTGCTCATCACTGGTGCCGCACGCCGTATCGGCGCCGGCATGGCGCGCCACCTCCACGCGCGCGGTTGCAACGTGGTCATCCACTATCGGCAATCAGCGGCGCAAGCCGAGGCACTCTGCGCCGAGCTGAACGCGCTGCGGCCCCAGTCGGCATTTGCCGTGACGGCCGACCTGGCGAGCGCAGAGGGCTGCTCGGCCGCGGTCAACGCTGCGCTTGCCTGGCAGGGCCGGCTGGACGGTCTGGTGAACAACGCATCCACCTTTGTCCGATCCGATCTTGGCCAGGTCGACGAGGCGCACTGGGCCTACCTGATCGATGGCAACCTGAAGGCGGCCTTCTTCTGCAGCCAGTACGCGGCGCCTGCGCTGCGTGCCTCGGCAGGCGCGATCGTCAATGTCTGTGATGTGCGAACCGATAGGCCGCTGCCGGGCTTTTCGGTCTACACCGCGGCCAAGGCCGGCATGGTTTCGCTCACGCGCTCGCTTGCGCTTGAGCTCGCCCCGCACGTGCGGGTCAATGCCCTCGCCCCCGGATCGCTCACCTGGCCGGAAGACAACACCTTCAGCGCCGACGAGCGCTCGCGTATCGAAGCGGCGATTCCGCTTGCGCGCATCGGTGACGGATCGGACATGGGGCAGGTAGCGTTTTTTCTGCTTCGCGAGGCGCACTACGTGACCGGACAGGTGATCGCGGTCGACGGCGGTGCAGGCCTCGCCAGCCCATGAAATCTGAATGAAGCGATGATGAGCGAACGATTTCCCGATTGCTATCGGATTGTGGTGCAAAGCGCCCAGGTCGAGTGCCTGCTCGGCGTCTACGAACACGAGCAGCGCCAGCCGCGCCAGATCGGCGTCGAGGTGGAGCTGTTTGTCCCCATCACTTCACCCGCCGCGCACGATGATCAACTCGCGGGCACCGTCAACTACGAAGCGGTGATGCAGGCCATCCAGCGAACCGCGGCAAGCCGCCGCTTCAAGCTCGTTGAATCACTCTGTTCCAGCCTGCTCGACGATATTGCACAGCTGCCAGGTCTGCGGGCTCTCAAGGTAAGCGTGATCAAGCCCCACCCGATGCCGGGACTGGCGTCGGTACGCGTCGAACAATGGAGAGCGCTGTGAACGCCGAACGGCTGGCGCGCGAGCGCAACAAGCTTCACAAGCGGCTCCTTCGCCAGACCGGCCAGGCCATTGGCGACTTCGGCATGATCGGTGAGGGTGATCGCGTGATGGTGTGTCTGTCGGGCGGCAAGGACAGCTACGCCATGCTCGATCTGCTCCTCACCCTGCGTGAGCGCTCGCCGGTGAAGTTCGAGATCATTGCGGTCAATCTTGATCAGAAGCAGCCTGGCTTTCCCGAGCATGTTCTGCCCGATTACCTGCGCTCGATCGGCGTGCCTTTTCACATCGAAAACCAGGACACCTATTCGATCGTGACCCGGGTCATTCCGGCGGGCAAGACCATGTGCTCGCTCTGCTCGCGGCTGCGACGCGGCATTCTTTATCGCGTGGCCTCCGAGCTCGGCGCCACGCGAATTGCACTCGGTCACCATCGGGACGACATCCTCGCCACCTTCTTTCTCAATCTGTTCTACGGCGGCAAGCTCAAGTCCATGCCCCCGAAGCTGGTGTCCGACGATGGCCGGCATGTGGTGATCCGTCCCCTTGCCTATGTGCATGAGCACGATCTGATCGCCTATGCGGCATGGCGCGAGTTCCCCATCATTCCGTGCAATCTCTGCGGCTCGCAGGAACATCTGAAGCGGCGCGAGGTTGCCGAGATGCTCAGGCAATGGGACAAGCGCCACCCGGGGCGAACCGAACATATTTTTTCTGCGCTGGGGTCGATTGCACCGTCGCATCTGCTTGATCGCACGCTGTTTGATTTCCAATCGCTCCAGCCCTCTGGCAAGCCCGATCCCGAGGGCGATATCGGCTTTGATGTCGATCCGGTGTTCGAGTCTCACGCCGAGCCCCATCAGCAGGCCCTGCCCATCACCCTGATCGAGCGGGCCAGGACGGTAGCGCCTGCCGATGCCGGGCAGGCGGGCTGAGCGCGCATCATGGGTACGCTGCGTCTCATCCGCATCCTGTTTGTTGCCTGGCGTTTCGGGCTCGACGAGATCGCCGCGCAGGGGGCGGCCGCCACGCTTGGTTCGCGCTGGCTGCTTGCGTTTGCGCGACTGCTCCGGCTTGGCCGGCATCTCGAAGCGCCGCGCGGCGAGCGGCTGCGTCGCACGCTGGAAAGCCTGGGGCCCATCTTCGTCAAGTTCGGGCAGGTGCTTTCGACGCGGCGCGATCTCATGCCCACCGATATCGCAGACGAACTCGCGCGCCTGCAGGACCGTGTACCGCCCTTTCCGGGCGAACTCGCGGTGCGGGAAATCGAGGCTGGCCTGGGTCAGCCCATTGATCAGCTGTTCGACGACTTCGATCGCGTGCCGATCGCCTCGGCCTCCATCGCGCAGGTGCATTTCGCACGCCTGAAAGACGGCAGACCGGTCGCGGTCAAGGTTCTCAGGCCCGACATGCGGCCGGTGATCGAGCGTGACCTCGCGCTGCTGCGAACCATCGGCCAGTTGCTGGTGAGAATCTCGGCCGACGCGAGGCGCCTGCGTCCGCTCGAGGTGATCGATGAGTTCGACAACTATCTGCATGACGAACTCGACCTGATTCGCGAGGCCGCCAACGCCGCGCAGCTGCGCCGCAATTTCGCCGACTCCCGTCTGCTCAGAATCCCCGAAGTGCACTGGGACTGGTGTACGTCCAGCGTGTTCACCATGGACCGAATGCACGGCATTCCGATTGGACAGATTGACCGGATGCGCGAGGCGGGTATTGATCTGAAAAAGCTGTCGCGCGACGGCGTCGAGATCTTTTTCACCCAGGTGTTCCGACACGGCTTCTTTCACGCCGACATGCACCCGGGCAATATTCTGGTGGGCGATTCGGGTGATGACTTCAACCGCTACATTGCGCTTGATTTCGGCATCGTGGGCACGCTGTCGGAGTTCGACAAGAACTATCTCGCCCAGAATTTTCTCGCCTTCTTCCGACGTGATTACCGACGCGTGGCCGAGCTCCATGTCGAGTCGGGCTGGGTGCCGGCACAAACGCGTGTCGAAGAGCTCGAAGGCGCGGTGCGCGCCTGCTGCGAGCCGTTCTTTGATCGGCCGCTGCGCGAAATCTCGCTCGGTCTGGTGCTGATGCGGCTGTTCCAGGCATCGAGGCGCTTCAATGTCGCGATCCAGCCGCAGCTCGTTCTGCTCCAGAAAACCCTGCTCAACATTGAAGGCCTGGGGCGTCAGCTCGACCCCGACCTGGATCTCTGGGTCACCGCCAAGCCCATCCTCGAGCGCTGGATGAACGAGCAGCTGGGATGGGCTGGCCTCGTCGGGCGGCTTCGCGCCGAGGCCCCGCAGTGGGCCAACACGCTGCCGCAGTTGCCGCGGCTGGTGCACGCAGCGCTTGCCGCACAGGTTGACCGCGGCCGAACCGACAGCCTCCATCACACGCGCCTTCAGGCGCTGATGACCGAGCAGCGGCGAATGCGGCGCTGGGTGGCGCTTTTGTGCGTGCTGGTCATCGCCATGGCCCTCACGCAGCTGCTGCCGGCGCTGGTTCTGGTCTGGGCTCGCTGAATCCGTTCAGCTCCGCCCAGCCCGGCTGATCAATCGCATCACATCGCGTTCGATATCGCCAAGCTTGGCCCGCATGTGTTCGCGCTGGCTGCGGGTGGCCGTGTTGAGCATGGCGGCAGCGACCCGATCACCGTTGTCGGCATTGGCGGCAAGCCGACGCGCGCGCGCCGGGTCCTCGCTCTGCCAGAACCCTGCCAGCAGGGCCGCACTCCAGTTGATCGCCTCCTCGCGGCTCGGCCGCTCCTGCTCGATTCGGCGAGCCAGACGCACGAGGCGCTCGTTTCTCGCCTGCCGTTCATCCAGCCAGGCGGCCTCATCGGAGGGCTGTTCGCCCGCCAGCCGCCTCAACTCTGCGCGCTGGCTGGCGGTGAGATCGCCCAACAGCCACTCCATGCGTTCCTGCCAGCGCTCGATCCGAGCCTCCAGCCGTTCGGCGGCCGAACCGCCAAGCGTCTTGCGGCGCAGCTCCGCGGTGCTGTCAGCGAGCCTTCGCTCCAGGCGATCAATCTGCGCCGGGCGCAGGGTGAGCGCGAGGTCTGCCAGGTCGGGGGCCAGGCGCTCGGCGGGCGCCTGCCACAGCCCGAACATCTGCGACCGCCAGGCGCCCAGATCGGATGCCGCAAGCGGTAAATCAAGCCGGCCTACGGCGGTTTCGATCAGGCTGGCATAGCGCGGCATCTGGGTCTGACGGTGCCAGGCATGGAGGCTGTCGAGGCGCTCGCCTGCGAGGCTGCGCTGCGCGGAATCAAGCGACAGATGGCGCTCGATCTGCCACAGGGCAAACCAGGGCAGCATCTCGTAACCCAGCCGGGCAACGGTACATCCCGCAAGCAGCATGACTGCGATCAGCGAGACGCAGACGCGGCCTACCCGCGTGCTAAGCTTTTTCGGTTGCACGCCCCTATTCTAATCGGCACATGAACATCGTTATCCTCGCTGCGGGCAAGGGCACGCGCATGCACTCGGATCTGCCCAAGGTGCTGCACACGCTTGCCGGTCGCCCCCTGCTTGCCCACGTGATCGAGCGCGCGCGCGCGCTATCGCCCTCCCGCATCGTGGTGATCTACGGGCATGGGGGCGATGCGGTGCCCTCCGCGCTGGCTGCCGATGATCTGGTCTGGGCGCTACAGTCGCCGCAGCGCGGCACCGGTCACGCGGTGATGCAGGCGCTGCCCCACCTCATCGACACGGTCCCCACCCTCGTACTCTATGGCGATGTGCCGCTCACCGAACCGGCCACACTCACCCATCTGGTGGCACCGGCCACGGCTGGCGCGCTTGCGCTTCTTACCGTCAATCTGACCGATCCCACGGGCTATGGCCGCATTGTTCGCGACCATGGCGCGGTGCGTCGAATCGTTGAACACAAAGACGCCGACGAGGCCACACGCGCCATATGCGAGGTCAACACCGGCATTCTGGCGGCGCCCACCCCGGCGCTTCGCCGATGGCTGGCGGGCCTGTCTGACAACAATGCGCAGCGCGAGTACTACCTCACCGATATCGTCGCCGCTGCGGTTGCCGAGGGCGTGTCGGTCACCACCGCCCAGCCCGGACATGAATGGGAAACGCTGGGCGTCAACAGCCGCGCCCAACTGGCACAGCTCGAGCGGATATTCCAGCGCCGCCAGGCTGACGCGCTGATGGAGGCAGGCGTTGCGCTCGCCGATCCCGACCGCATCGACATCCGCGGCTCGCTTGCCTGCGGGCGTGATGTCTTTGTCGATGTGGGCTGTGTGTTCGAGGGCAACGTGACCCTGGGGTCGGGCGTTTCAATCGGACCCCACTGCGTTCTGCGCGACACGTCGGTTGCCGATGGCGCCCAGATCCTCGCTTTCTCGCACCTCGACAGCGCGATGGTGGGCGTCAACGCACGGGTTGGACCCTACGCACGCCTTCGGCCGGGCACCGAGCTTGGCGAAGGCAGCCATGTGGGCAATTTTGTGGAAATGAAGGCCACCCGGCTTGGCGCGGGCTCCAAGGCCAATCATCTCGCCTATGTGGGCGATGCTGAGGTCGGGGCACGGGTCAATATCGGTGCAGGCACCATCACCTGCAACTATGACGGCGTGAACAAGCATAGAACCGTCATTGAAGACGACGCGTTCATTGGCAGTGACACGCAACTGGTTGCGCCGGTTCGCGTTGGCCGGGGCGCAACCCTGGGCGCGGGCACCACCCTCACACGCGATGCGCCCGCCGATCGCCTCACGGTTTCGCGCGCCCGCCAGACCACCATAGAAGGCTGGAAGCGCCCAGCCCGCAACAAAGGGTAGGGAGATTTTCAATGTGCGGAATCGTTGGCGCAGCCGCGCAACGCGATGTCGTGCCGATCCTGATCGAGGGCCTCCGAAAGCTCGAATACCGTGGCTACGATTCGGCGGGTATCGCGCTCAACCATGGTGACATTCAGCGGGTCCGCGCAGTGGGGCGGGTCGCCGACCTGGAGGCGCGAACCACCGAAGAGGGGGTTCAGGCGCCAACCGGCATCGCCCACACGCGATGGGCCACCCACGGCGGCGTCAACGAAACCAATGCCCATCCCCACGCTTCGGCAAGCGCGGCGGCAGCCGTTTCGGTGGTGCACAACGGCATCATCGAAAATCACGAAGCGCTACGGGCACGACTCACTGCGGCGGGTTACCGCTTCGAGTCCGAAACCGATACCGAGGTCATTGCCCATCTGCTCCACAGCCTGGTCGCTCAGGGGCTGAGCCTGTTCGAGGCGGTGCAACGGGCGGTGCGCGAACTGCACGGTGCCTACGCGATTGCGGCAATCAGCCGCGCCGAGCCGGGCACGGTGGTGGGCTCGCGGTGCGGGGCGCCGCTGCTGCTGGGGGTGGGTAACGAAGGCCGGGGCGATCGTGAAAATTTTCTGGCCTCCGACACCTCGGCGCTCCTGCAGGTCACCCGTCATGTGGCCTACCTGGAGGAAGGCGACGTGGCCGAGATCCGGAGCAACGGCTACCGGATCGTGAGCGCCAGCGGCACGCAGGTGAATCGGCCGGTCATTCTCAGCCAGCTGTCGGCCGATGCAATCGAGCTGGGTCACTACGCGCACTACATGCAGAAGGAAATCTTCGAGCAGCCGGGCGCCATTGCCAACACGCTCGAAATGCTGCTTGGTGCGTCATCGGTCGACCCGGGTCTGTTCGGGGCCGACGCGCGCCCGGTGCTCTCGCGCGCCAGACAGGTACTGATTCTGGCGTGCGGCACCAGCTATCACGCTGGGTGCGTGGCGCGTTACTGGCTCGAGGCCATCGCCGGCATTCCCACCATGGTGGAGATCGCAAGCGAATACCGGTACCGTGAATCTGTCGCCCAGGACGACACGCTGGTCGTCACGATCTCGCAGTCGGGCGAAACCGCCGACACGCTCGCCGCGCTCGCCCATGCGGGCGAGCAGGGACTGGTTGATACGCTCACCCTTTGCAACGTTCCCGAGTCTGCGCTGATCCGGGCCTCCAGGCTCAGGTTCCTGACCCGCGCCGGACCGGAAATAGGTGTGGCCTCCACCAAGGCCTTCACCACCCAACTTGCCGCGCTCTTCGTGCTCACGCTGGTGCTGGCCAAGCTTCGCGGACGACTCTCGCCCGAACGCGAGCTCGAACTCATTGCGCAGCTCCGCCACCTGCCCGCGGCCATGAACCGTGTGCTCGAATGCGAGCCCGCGGTTCGCGCCTGGGCAGCGCGCTTTGCCGAGCGGCAACACGCGCTTTTCCTGGGCCGCGGCGTGCATTTTCCGATCGCCCTTGAAGGCGCGCTCAAGCTGAAGGAAATCACTTACATCCATGCCGAGGCCTATGCCGCGGGCGAGCTCAAGCACGGCCCGCTCGCACTGGTTGATGATCAGATGCCGGTGGTTGCCATTGCGCCGAACGATGCGCTGATCGAAAAGCTCAAGTCCAACCTGCAGGAGGTTCGTGCGCGGGGTGGCGAGCTCTTTGTGTTCGCCGACCGCGACACCCGCATCCGCGCGGGCGATGGCGTGCATGTGATCAATCTGGTCGATCACGCGGGCGCGCTCTCGCCCATTCTTCATGTGGTCCCGCTTCAACTCCTTGCCTACCATGCGGCGCTCGCGCGCGGCACCGATGTGGACAAGCCGCGCAATCTGGCGAAGAGCGTGACCGTGGAGTAAGCCACCGCTCAAAACAGGCAGGTCACTCACCCCAGGCCTGCGCGGGTCAGAAGAGACCCTTCAACGCAATCAATCGGAGACCATCCCATGAACCAGGCAAGCACACAGGGCTATCGTCGAATCGCCACTGAAGAGGGATGGATCACCAGAGAGTTGATGGATCGCTACCAGGCCCTGCTTGAGCGCGGCGACCATGGCGACCCGGGATTTCAGAGCCTGTGGGGATTCTTCGGCCGCAGCCCATCGCAGCGCGCGCGTGACCTCCTGGCGCGCATCCAGGATGTCGATGCCCGCCGAATTGCCGACATGGACGCCGCTGGCATCGACATGCAGTTACTGATGCTCACCAGCCCCGGCGTTCAAATGTTCCAGCCCGACGAAGCCGTGGCGCTCGCCGCCAGCAGCAACGATCAGCTGGCGCAGACCATTGCCCGCCACCCCACCCGTTTCAGCGGTCTGGCCGCATTTGCGCCCAATGCCCCGCAGGCGGCTGCGAGAGAAATTGAGCGCGGTGTGACGCAGCTGGGGCTGAAGGGCGCGCTGGTCAACTCGCACACTCAGGGCAAGTACCTGGATGACGAGTTCTACTGGCCCATCTTCGAGGCCTGCGAGGCGCTGGATGTACCGCTCTACGTTCACCCCAACACCCCATCGCCGCAAATGGTGGAGCCGTTTTTGTCGCGATGCCTGGATGCCGCGATTTATGGCTTCGCGGCCGAGACCGGCCTGCACGCCCTGCGCCTGATCGTGAGCGGTCTCTTTGACCGCTTCCCCCGACTCAGGATCGTGCTGGGCCACCTTGGTGAAGGCCTGCCATTCTGGCTTTACCGAATCGATTTCATGCACGCAGGCATCGTGCGAGCCGGGCGCAGTCCGGGCGCCCAGCCACTCCAACGCAAGCCGAGCGACTACCTCCGAGAGAACTTCTACTACACCACCAGCGGCATGCCCTGGGAGCCTGCCATCTCGTTTGTGCAGCAGCAGATGGGCTTTGACCGGGTGATGTACGCCATGGACTACCCGTATCAGTACGTAACCGAGGAGGTGCAGGCCATGGACGCGCTGCCACTCACGGCTGAGCAGAAAAAGATGTTCTTTCAGACCAACGCCGAGCGCATCTTTCGCCTCTGAGCTCGCCTGATTGAACCCAACACAGGAGGCTGACATGCTTGTTCACCGCATCGCCCGCTGGCTCGCCCTGGCCCTGCTGCTGCCCGCGTTCAGTGCCTGGGCTCAAACTGCAAGCTGGCCCACCAAGCCGATACGGCTGGTCGTCACCTTCCCGCCCGGGGGCAGCAGCGATGCAGCGGCCCGCATCGTAGGACCGCGCCTGGCCGAGCGGCTGGGCCAGCCTGTGGTGATCGACAACCGGCCAGGAGCGGGCGGGGGCGTGGGCCTTGATCTGGTGGCCAAGGCACCTGCCGATGGCTACACCATCGTGCTGGCATCGGCCGGCGGGCTGACCGCCAACCAGAGCCTCTACAAGAAGCTCAGCTATGACCCGGCGCGCGACTTCGCGCCCATCACCACCTTTGGCACCAGTCCCTTCGTCCTGCTGGCCAGCCCCTCACTGGCAGCCTCCAATGTGGGTGAATTGCTCAATCTCGTCCGAAGCCAGCCCGGGAAGCTGAGCTATGCCTCCGGCGGCAATGGCACAGCCATGCATCTGTCGGGCGAATTGCTCAAGTCCATGGCCAAGGTCGACATTGTTCACATCCCTTACCGCGGCAGTGGACCGGCGCTCCTGGCGGTCATTGGCGGCGAAACGCAGCTGGCCATTGCCGATATCGCGACGGCAGCGGGGCAGATCAAGTCGGGCCGGGTCAAGGCCCTGGGCGTGCTGGGCAAAGGCCGCTCGCCGCTCGCGCCCGACATCGTCACGCTCAATGAGTCGGGCCTGCCCGACTATGAGTCGGTGGGCTGGTTCGGCATTCTCGCGCCCGCAGGCACGCCTGCGCCAGTGGTCGGGCGGCTGAACGCCGAGATCACCGCGGTTCTGACATCCCCGGAAGTAAGCGAACGCTTTGCTGCGGCGGGCCTTGAGCCACTGCCCAGCACCCCGGAGGCCATGGCTGCACTGATGAAATCGGAATCGGTCAAATGGGCGCGCGTCATCAAGGAGTCGGGCGCTTCAGTGGACTGAGTTGGGCGTCTGCGGCGCGCGCAGCGCCATTCCGACAGAACCGCGCAGAGGGTTCAGGCCTGCAGCAGCACCGGCTCAAAGCCATCGAGCCGGTACTCGATGCGGTCACCCGCTTGCGGAAATTTCGAGGTGATCATGCTGCCCAGAATCGCAATCTCGCCTGCACCCAGGGGCTCGCCCAAACCGATCGCCTGATTGGCAAGCCAGGCGAGCGCATGAAGCGGGCCCTGCATCAGGTCTGCGCTTTGCCCGCGACCCACACAAGCCCCGTTGATGAAGGCGGCACCATTCAGTTCATCAATTGGAAGGCGCGCCCAATCTTCGCGTAGTACACCGAGCACCGCGCCCTGGTTCCACGCGTTATCGGCAATCAACGTGAGGCCCTGACCGGCAAGTTCCGCGTAGTTGGCACGGCGATCATCGGCCAACTCGAGTGCGGGCCCGAGTGCAGCCACCGCTTGCGAAACGGTGGATGCGTCATAAGGGTGGCCCATGTCGGGAAGCTTGCATCCGAGGCGCACCGCGATCTCGAATTCAATGATGAGGCGCCCGTAATCGGACGCGCGCACCTGCGCGGGCGAGACCACCACCTGGCCCTGGTGCAGACGCCCGGAAATCGGCGCCGGCAGACCGGTCATCTGCTGCATTGCAACTGAAGAGAGCGCAATCTTTCGGCCAACCGACGGTCCACACGCGCTCGACTTCTCTCTCACATACTCTGCCTGGACAGCGTAAGCCTGGTCCATGGACCGCGGTGCAAGCCGGGGCGAAAGCGGAGCAAAGCCCGCCCGGCGCGCGTACGCACGCGTGAGCCAAGTCGCTGCGCGCTTTGGATCAAAGAAAGCCTTCTTCACAGGTTCACTCCAGCGTGGTGATCATTTAGCGTAACCGGTCGTACCCCGGGAACGCTACGAGGCTTGTGACCGCACGGCTGAACGCAAGGGTAATTACCGGGTACCAAGAGCGGTTGAATAGCGTGACAATCATTCGCAAATAGCGGCAAAATCTGCACCCAGTGCGGTTTTTCTGACTTCCCTGCCTGTGCTCCGCTGATGGTTTGTAAGAGTTTGTATCAGTGGTGGGCCGAGCACAGCGCGATCCGATAGATTCGCGGCATTTTTCTCAGGCGGGCTCACGCCGTATCGCTTCCGTCCCTTGCCTCTTCGTTGATTGGCTGCAGCCAATCCCCTTCGACCGTTCCAGAGCCATGCCCATGCAATCCGACCCCTCAAAAAAGCAATTTGCCGATCGACTGATCAAAGCCATGCAGGACGCTGGCTACGTGGCCAAGCCATCGGTACTGGAGCGGGAGTTCAATCAGCGTTATTGGGGTAAGCCCATGACCCTGCATGGTGTGCGTCGCTGGTTGCTGGGCGAAACCCTCCCTTCACAGGACAAGCTGCTGGTGCTCGCCGAGTGGCTGGGCGTTGCCCCGCATGTCCTTCGGTTTGGCGAGGACGTCACCTCGCGGATCGAGGAGCGGCGCGCGCGCTGGGATTCAGGCATTGGCTACCAGGAGCGCGAAATTTTCGAAGCCTTCCTGCAACTGCCCATCCCGCAGAGAAAAACCGTGCGCGAGGTCATTCTTGCTTTTGTGAAGGCCTATCCCGCACAGAGCTGAATACGGCTGGCGCGCTCGCGCTGCGCGAGCCTCAGCTAAGCGCGGGCGTGAATCTGCGCTTCGAACGCCCGCAGCCGCTTGTACACCGACATCAGTTCAACAATGGTGGACCAGCTGGTCACCAGGTACTGAAACGACTCCTGCACCTTGCCGAACGCGCGGATGATCTGCTGCATGGTGCCGAGCGTGAGCGCGCCCGCGACCAGCGTGGGCCCAAGCGCGAGATAGGGCACCAGCACGCTGAACTGCAGATACGACCACTTCGCTACATCGAAATAGAGGTAGTGAAAGAACAGGCGGAAGTAGTTGGTCCGGACATCGGCAAAGAGACCGCTCACGGTCGCGGGTGACGCGCGAGCGGGGTCGTCCTCGCCATGCACGAGCTCCTTTCGATAGGCGGCCTCGACGCGCTGGTTGTGAAACTCGAGACCGGGCAGGCGCACACCCACCACCGCCATCAATACCGTTCCCGCGAGCGCAAACAGAATCGCGACATACACCAGCGCATGCGATACCTCGCCGATCCAGGGGAGTTCCTTCACGTGCGAGGAGAGCGCCCACAGAATGGGCAGAAAGGCGAAGAGCGTGAGCAGACTGCGCATGAAGCTCACACCCAGCGACTCCATGATGCGGGCAAAGCGCATGGTGTCTTCCTGCACTCGCTGCGAGGCGCCCTCAATGGTTCGAAGCTCCGTCCAGTGCGCCATGTAGAAATCATTCATCGCCGTGCGCCAGCGGAAGATGTAGTGCTTGATGAACCAGTCGAGCGCCACTGCAATCAGGACAAAGGTTCCGGCAACATGGCCGAAGGTGACCAGATGACCGAAGTACTCATCGAGTGCGACCGCGCCTGGGGTGGCGAGCGCCTTCTGGATCAGGTTGTAAAAGCCACCGAACCACTCGTTGATCTGCACATCAAGCATCACCTTGTACCAGGTGGCGAACAGAATCAGAGCCGAACCCAGGACTGACCAGGCAAACCAGCGGCGGGACAGAAAAAAGCTTCGAAACACGGCGAGAACTCCTGGCTCAGGCTTGCGCGGGCCGCTCACCCGTCACCTGGTAGTAGACCGCACTGACATCGAGTTCGCCCAGGCCTGCGATACGGGCAGCCTGGAGCTGGCTGCGCGCGAGCGAGGCGAGCGGCACGGGGCGATCGAGTTCCTGTGCCAGCGCGATGAAATAGCGCATGTCTTTTTCCATTAGCGCAAGCTGGAACTGCGGAGAAAAATCGCGCCGAAAGTTCTTGGGCAATTTGGTACGCGTGAGACGCGACCCGGCAGGACCCTCGTTCAGCAGCTGGGTGACGGGCTCGGGATCAAGGCCCGCGGCGCGCGCGAGCATCACGGCTTCAGCAAGCGCCGTGTTCATGACCGCCGAGAGCATGTTGTTGATCAGCTTGATGGTGGCGCCATGTCCGCTTGGTCCAATGAGAATCGCCTGCCGGCCCATGACGGCAAGCAGCGGCTCGGCCACGGTCAAGGCCGACGAATCGCCCCCCACCATGAAGACCAGCTCACCCGACGTGGCCTGCGGAACGCTTCCCGACACTGGCGCATCGAGATAGGAAATGCCGCGGGCGGTCGCCGCCTGGGCGAGGCTGCGCGCAAGCGCTGGCGTATTGGTGCTCGAGTCGATCACCACCGTTCCCGGTGCAGCACTTGCCAGCACACCCTCCGCATCGAGCATCACGGCACGCGTGGCCTCATCGTCGGCCACGATCGAGACAACGAAAGACGCCCCACGCACCGCCTCGGCAATCGATGCACAGACGATGGCGCCCGACTGCTCAAAGGCGCGCGCGCGCTCGGGGCCGCGGTTCCATACCCGAAGCGAAAAACCAGCCTTCATGAGGTTGCGTGCCATCGGGGCGCCCATCGCGCCCAGGCCCAGGAATGCCACGGTGCCGGTCATGTTCAAGCTCTCCTGTTGATCAGCGGGTGGGTGGCGGGCGGTCGGACATGCGCCGCGCGCCGCCGGTCAGGCCGGCACTCTACCGCGACGCCGCGCACCCGACGCAGGCGGACGCGCATGACGCGCTCGCATGGCATGGGCAGGGACGACGAAGAAAGGCTGGTATCGACCTATGAAAGCCATGGGATAGCCGGTGATGTTGCAGTGCAACAAATTTATTGGATACATCTTGAATCATGGCAATTTAAACGCCATAATCACGTCATGTTGCATCGCAACACAAACTGTCCTTCCCAGCCGGGCTAACCCAGGGCTACTTCCCCTGCCGGCCATCCCGGGTCAGCCTTTTCAATACCCCTTGTCACGGAGCAGAGCCCATGGTCACCCAACCCGAAAAAATCATGCAGATGCAGGCTGAAGCGCTGGAGGCCTCGCGTCAGGCAGCCACCAAGACGCTGGAGGGCTGGCAAAAGCTCGCCGAACTCAACCTGCAGACCGCGCGTGCCTCACTCGAGCAGTCGAGCGAGCAGATCAATGCGCTTCTCGCAGCACGCGATACCAAGGCGCTCGCCGATCTGGTGACCTCCATGGCACGGCCGCCCCAGGATCAGTTCTCTGCCTATGCGAAGGCCGTGTATTCGATTTATCGCGAAGCCAACCAGGATTTCACGTCGATGCTGGACAAGCAGGTCGCGGCCAGCAATCGGCAACTGGCCGAGTCAGTGGAAACGCTCGCGAGAAACGCCCCCGCAGGCAGCGAAGGCGTCGTGACGTTGATCCGGCAATCGATGGCTGCGGCGCAAAACGCCTACGACCAGGTGAACCAGGCGGGGCGCAAGCTCAGCGAAATGGCCGATGCCAATATGGCCAAGGCCCCGGCCGGTGCCAAGAAGCGCGGCTGATCACTCAGTCGATTCGCACCAGAAGCTTGCCAAGGTTTTTCATCGCTTCGCAGGCTTCGTGCACCTCGACGATCTGGTCCAGCGTGTAGACGCGCTGAATCTGGTGAACCAGCTGACCTGCGCGTAGTGCATGGTCGATGAAGCGCACCGCCTCCGCGTGCGCCTCATCGGACATCACGTAAACCAGCACCGTGCGTAGCGTCAGGTCTTTCGCAAGCATGGCGAAGAACGGTAATGCCGGCTGCGGCTCAGCGTCCGATCCATACGCAGCAATCACGCCTCGTGGGCCCAGCATCCTCACGTCGTCCGCAAGGTTGACGCCCGCTGCCACTTCCACGATGCGATCAAGCGCGCGGCCCGGGCCAAGCAGCTCGGCCACCCGATCCACCACGTTCTCGTTCCGATAGTTGATCACGTCATGCGCGCCCGCTTCAAGCGCGCGCTGCGCCTGCTCATCGCGACTCACCGTGGCAAGCACCCGCGCGGCGCCCCCCAGACGCGCCATCTGCACCGCGTAGTAACCCACGGCCCCGGCACCCCCCTGCACCAGCACCGTCTTGCCGCTGACCGGGCCATCGGCAAACACGCAGCGATGGGCGGTCATCGCCGGAATGCCCAGGCAGGCCCCCACCTCAAAGCTCGCATCGTCGGGTAGACGAACCGCCTTGTGGGCGGGAACCACGCTGAACTGCGCGGCCGTGCCTGATGCCCGACCAAGCGTTGCTTCGTAGACCCACACGCGCTCGCCGATCCGCGAGGGGTCGACGCCCGCACCCACGCTATCGATCACACCCGCCCCATCCTGATGAGGCACGATGCGGGGGAAGGGCATCGCGACATTGCCGCGCGCGCCGCCACGCGCTTTCGCGTCCGACGGATTGACCGCCGAGACATGGATGCGCACCCTGACCTCGCCGGCCGCGGGTTCGGGATCAGGCAACTCGCCCACGCGCAACACCTGCGCGGCAGGGCCCTTGATGTCGTACCAGGCTGCTTTCATCGAATATCTCCTTGGGGTCGGGTCCTGCGCACACCGGATCGCATCGGTCACGGGGGCGGGGCTGAGAAGCGGCAAAGTTTACCGGCCCGCGTCAGAACGGCGAACGCCGATACCAAGCTTTACGAACGCTTACATCGCGCGCTCTCGAATCATCGCCATCCGTCACTACCATCGGTTCATGGAGCGCGTCGGTGCGCTTCACATACCCCAAGGGAGCTTCCAATGAAATCCAGACTCACTGCCGCCGCCTGCGTCTTCGCCGTGGCCCTCACGACCAGCGTCGCCGCACAAGCGCAACAGCCGCCCGTGACGCAGCCGCCCGTGACGCAGCCGCCGTCACCCGCGGCCCAATCCATGCCGCACGGCCCCGGGCATGGCGGCCGCCATCATGCAGGCCAGCATCCGGGCCACGCCCACCAAGGGCATGGGCATCAAGGCCACGCCGGCCAAGACGGCATGATGATGCCCGGCGCCGGACTCCTGCGCGGTCTGAACCTGAGCGAAGCACAACGCGATCGCGTCTTTGCGATTCTGCATGCGCAGGCGCCTCAGATGCGCGCCCAGGCTCTCGAAGCGCGCAAGGCCCGGCAAGCCCTGCAGCAGGTCGCCCTCGCGGGCGAGCTCGATGAGGCCAGGCTTCAGGACCTCGCCCAGCGCGCCTCGCGCGCAAACACCGATCTGGCGGTGCTTCGCGCCCGTACGCACAACGCGCTCTTCAAGGAACTCACGCCCGAGCAGCAGGCACAGGTGAAGGCACGGATGGAGGCGCGCCCGCAGCATGGCGCTCATCATCGGGCCGGCATGCACAGGATGCACACGGCCAGCTGAGCCCGCGAAGGTCCCTGAAAGCCCTTGAACGTTCCTGAACGCCCCTGATCCACCCTGAGCGACCCTGAACGTTCCGTAGACCGCGCCGGGCGAATCGCCCGGCTGCGGCCAGCGGGCGTGGCATAGTGGGGCTCATCTGCCAGATCCCCTGGCGTAAGCCCCAAGCAACGCAGCCCAGGCCCATCGGCCCCGGCCACGCACTATGCTCGATTCCGTCCTACATTTCGCAGGCACCTCCGTCAGCTGGCTTGAGCTCCTCGCGTTTGGCTTTGCACTGGGCGGGGTGGTGCTGACCGCGAGGGTGAGTACGTGGGGCTGGCCGCCCACCATCATTGCAAGCGTCCTCTACGGGTGGCTGTTTTTTGAGAACAAGCTCTATGGCGATGCGGCGCTGCAAGGCTTTTTCATCGTGGTGTCGATCTGGGGCTGGTGGAGCTGGCTGAAACTTGCCCCCCAGGTTGATCGCCCGACCCGACTCGAGATTCGCAGCCTGTCGCGGTTCGCGCGGATGCGCGTGCTGATGGCGCTCGCGGCCGCATGGCTTGCCACCGGGTTTCTTCTTTCGCGCCTGACCGATACCGATGTCGCGTGGCTTGATGCTGCGCTCACCGCGGGAAGCCTGTTCGCGCAGGTGCTGCTTGCCCGGCGCTATCGCGAAGCGTGGGCTCTCTGGATTGGCGTCAATTCGATTGCGCTCGCCCTCTTTGCCATCAAGTCACTCTGGCTGACCGTCATCCTCTACGCACTCCTCCTGGGACTTTCAGTCGCAGGCTGGCGTCACTGGCGGCGGCTCGCAAGCGAGGGGTAATGGCCATGAATCACAGGGGTGATCCGCAGGCCCACGCCCAGCTCGCGCTCATCCTGGGCGCCGAATGCAGCGGCAAGACCACGCTCTGCGAAGCGCTTGCTCTACAGCTGGCTGCGCCGCTTGCGCCCGAGTATCTGCGCGTCTGGTGCGAACGCGAGGGGCGCACCCCCGAGCGGCACGAGCAGAGGCAGGTGATGGCGGGCCAGCTCATGCTGACCCGTGCGGCACTCAGCCAGGCGCATGCCCGCCGCGCGCGCTGGGTGCTGAGCGATGGCGCACCGCTTCTTACCGCCGCCTACAGCATCGAATATTTCAACGACGATTCGCTGGTCGAGCCGGGGCTTCGGCACGCAAGGCGTGCAGCCCGCATCATGCTGCTTGATCCGGAGATCGTATGGCAGGCCGATGGCAAGCTCAGGGACGGCCCGGCGCGCCGCCGCTCGGTGCACCGAATTCTGCTCGAGCTCCTCCAGGAGGCACGCCTTGCGCACCACCTGATCTCAGGCGCGACCGCGATGCGGATACGGGATAGCCTCGCGCTTCTGCGCTAACATTGTGGCTGGTCGCTAGGGGTCCCGGACAAATCCGGCCCGCGGAAGGTGCCCTGCCAGTCGGACTGATTCCAGCCCGACTCGCCGGACGTCCCCGCCGGACGGTCTGCCATGCAGACGGGTGAGAAAAACCCTTGGAACCTGATCAAGTTAACCCTTGCGCAGGGAAGCGTCCGTTGCCGACAGAGGTCTCACACACCTCGTCGCAAGCCGCTCATCTTTCATGGGGTCGGCTGGCATCGGGGGCTTTGTTGCGCTGGTCACGGAGCCCTCCTGATGAAGCGTTCAAGGTCCTGCATTCTTCCCACCGTGGTCGCCGGCGTTTCGCTCGCTGTGGGCGCGGCCGCGCAAACGGCGCTCGCGCAGTCCTCCCAGTCGGCGTCATCGCCCCAGCCGCTTGCGCCAGTCGAGGTTCGGGCCGGAGAGTCTGCCCCTGCACGGCAGGCCGCTTCAGTGGGCGGACTGAGCGATGCGCCGCTTGCCGAGACCCCGCAAAGCATCTCGGTGATCCGGGCTGAGGCGCTTCGCGAGGCGGGCGCCAACAGTTTGTCCAGTGCTGTCCGGAGTGAACCGTCGGCGGGCGATTTCTACAACACGCTTGGCTATATCGAGAGTCTGCAGGTCCGCGGGTTTCTGCTGAACAACGCGCTCAACTACCGGCGCGACGGGCTACCCATCTCGAACCATGCGCCGTTTGCGCTCGAGAACAAGGCATCGATCGAGATTCTCAAGGGACTGTCAGGCATACAGGCCGGGCTCTCGGCGCCTGGGGGCCTGGTGAACTTCACGGTGAAGCGCCCCACCGCCCAGCCGCTTCGCGAGGTGTTGGCGGGCATCAGCGAACGGGGCACCACACTGTTGCACGGCGATCTGGGTGGACGCGCCGGCGCCGATGGCGCGATCGGTTACCGGATCAACGCTGCGCTCGAAGAGCGTCGACCCGAGGTGCGCAACGCCCCCGGCGGGCGCGAATTCCTGAGCGGCTTCTTCGACCTGCGGCTAGGCAACGGATGGCTCGCCGAGGCCGAATTCGAATCGCAGAACTCGCGGCAAATCAGCGTGCCGGGCTTTGGCCTTCTGGGAGGCACCGCGCTGCCGCCGCCACTTGATCCGCGGCTCAATCTCAACGCGCAGGCCTGGTCACAGCCCTTCGACAGCCGCAGTCTCACCGGCTCGATCCGCTTGCAGAAGCTGCTTGCCAATGACTGGACCGCATCGGCACGCATGGGACAGCAGCGGATACGGACGAACGACCGGCTGGCATTTCCGGATGGGTGCGGGAACATCTACCCTGGGATGTGCGCCGACTACGCCAGCGATCTCTACGACTATCGAAGCGAAAACGAGCGCCGTACCATGGGGTCGGCCGAGTTCATGCTGCGTGGTGAATTGAAGAGCGCATCGGTACGCCACGAGATCACTGCGTCGGTCCTCAAAACCGAATACGACGAGCGATTCGATCCCACCCAGGTCTATGACTGGGTGGGTCAGATCAACGTGCTTCAGCCTGCTGCGCTGCCGCGCAACGCCTCCCCATGGCTGTCCCCCAACACGAACCGGAGCCTGCGCAGCACCGAACTCCAACTCGCTGACGTGGTTCGCCTCGACTCGCGCTGGTCTATCTGGATGGGCGCGCGTCACACGCAGCTTGACAGCGCAAGCCTCAGCACGGACACCGCCGATCGGCAGGCGCTCGCCTACTCGCAACAGTTCACCACCCCCTGGGGCGCCCTGGGCTACAAGCCCTGGGAGGGCGGATTCGCATTCATCTCGGCAGGACAGGGCATTGAAACCGACGCGGCTCCCAATCGGCCTGCAAACTACAGCAACGCCGGCGCAGTGCTTCCCGCGCTTCGCAGCCGCCAGAGCGAAGCGGGGCTGCGCCAGCAGCTCGCGGGGGGCGGCCTTGCCAGCATCACGCTGTTCGAGATCGACCGCCCGCTCGCGGCCGACATCGCTGACCCCGCGGATCCCGGTAAAAACATCCGGGTGGTCGGCATGAAGGAGGCACGCCATCGGGGCATCGAGCTCGCCTGGATGGGGCAGCTTGCGCGCGACTGGACGCTCTCCGCCCAGGCCACGGTGCTCGATGCCACCACCACCCGCTCGCCCGATGCCACCGAGGTCGGCAAGCGTTCGCGCAACACCGCACCGCTCGCGGCCGCCGCCAACCTGGGGTGGCGGGTGCCTGGTGCGGCAGGTCTCACCTGGAGCAACCGCCTCGCATGGAGTGACCAGAAGGCGGTCACCGGAAACGAATCCGTCCTGCTTCCCGCCTGGTGGCAACTCGACAGCTCGGTGAGCTGGCGCCAGCCAGGGCGTCACGCTCTCACCTGGCGTGCGGGCGTGGACAACGTCTTCGATCGCCGCTTCTGGAAGGACGCGCCCACCACCTACTGGGGCGGCACCTATCTGTTCCCGGCGCCGCCCCGTACCTTCAGGGTGTCGGTCCAGGCGCGGTTCTGAGGCGGGGTGTCTCGCTCAGGCAGACCGACCGCCTCCGAGCGCCTGCGCAACCCGTCCAAAAAAGCGATCGGCATGGTCGGCCTCGAGCCAGCGCGCGACCAGGACCAGATCGAGTGCGGGATCGACCCAGGTGAATGACGAGCCCGCGCCGATCGCGAAGACACCGGATGCCGGCGCAGACGGAAACACTTCGCGGGTGCGGTTAAGCCAGACCAGCATGCCGTAGAAAGGCGCAATCGGGCAGGGCGAGAACATCCGCTCTATCCATTGCGATGAGATCACCTGCCGGCCCTGCCAGGCCCCGCGCTGAAGGAGGAGCATGCCCAGCCGGAGCTGATCCTCGCTACTGATCGTGACGCCCCCGCCCCAGTGCGTGCCCCCCGGCACCGACTGCATCCGCTTTCCATCAATCTCGACCCACGCGTGGTCGTAACCGCGCCAGGCCCAGTCGGCGGACGCGCCAATCGGTGTCATCACCGCCTCGCGAAACACCTCGGGGAGCGGCTGCCTGAACAGGTGAAGAAGGGCCAGCGCAAGCTGATTGATGCGAACGTCGTTGTATTCCCAGTAAGTGCCCGGCGCGCGCAGTGGTCGGGCCCCGCCTTTGGCACCCGCGTCCTGGCCTGGCGGCTGAAACGAGAGCCTGCGCCAGCGGTCAACCTGATCGGGCAGGCCAAAGCATTCACCCTCCCATTCACTCGTCTGCTGCAGGAGATGGATCCAGCGGATCGGCGCGTTCTGGTCGCTGTCAAAACCGATGCCGGGAAGGCGCGCCCGCACCGGCTCATCGGGGTCACTGATCAGACCGCGGTCAAACGCCACGCCGGCGAGAAGCGCAAGATAGGTCTTGGCTACGCTGAAGGTGAGATCGGCCCGACCTGGCTCGCCCCAGTGAGCGACCCTCCGCCCGCGATGAACCAGAACGCCGCTTGCCGGTCCGCGCGCCGACACCGGCCCGAGCAGCCGGTTCCAGGGCGCGGGGTCTGCGCCGTGAACGCCCCAGGTGCTGCCATCCGCACTGGGCTCGCGCGACCACTTTGATTCATGCGCAATCGCATCCTCGATCGCCGCGCCGAGGAGCCCGGCGACCGCGGGTTCGGCATTAATCACCACCGTCATGGAAAACTCCGGAAAATTGCGCCCGGGCGCCGCCAGGCTGCGTGTGAACGCAAGCCTGTGGTCTTCAATTGGGGCTTGCGCACTGAACAGGCTACCATCGCAGGGATGAATACTTCCGATTCCTCCCGCTCTCTCGACGAAGCCGAGCTGGCACGGCTCGATGACCTCCTTGCCCTCGCACATCCCGAGCAATCAATGATGCTCGAGGAATACGACGGCTTCTGTGCCGCGCTTGCCTGCTCGCCCACGCCGGTCGCACACGACGAGAGCCTGCCGGTGGTGCTGGGCGCCGAACCCGGGGTGGCGCTCGCCTCCATGCCTGAGGCCGATAGCGGCGAGCTGCTGTCGCTTCTGGGCCGTCATCGCCGGGCCGTCGCAAGGCGCCTTTATGAGGGAGAGGCCTGGAACGCGGTGATCGGCACCGATGAATCCGGTCGTGCGCTAGGTGATGCCTGGGCCATCGGTTTCCTGCGCGCGATGGAACTCCATCCTGACGACTGGGGCCTGCTCGACGAGGACGAGGTCTGCGAAGAAGCGTTTGATCTGATTCTGCGCTTTGCCAGCGAGGCAGGCGCCGCCGCAGCGGCCGATGCGGAAGGCCGCGCCGGCGACGGCGGGCGCAGCATCGAAACCCTGGACGACGAGCTCTTCGAGCCCATCGAGGACGACGAGCGCGAGGAGCTGATCGACCTGATGCTGGAAGGCGTGGGCGAGATTTTTACACGCCTTGCGCCTGCCCGCGAGAAGGCACTCAAACCCGCCACCATCCGGCACGACCAACCCCGCGCGGGCCGCAACGACCCCTGCTCCTGCGGAAGCGGTAAAAAATACAAGCACTGCCACGGCGCTGGCTGAAGGCGTGGCCGAGCGCCCGCTCCATGTCTCCCCGAGCGCATCGGCCCACACCGGCCGGCACTCTTTACCCCGTCATGAGGACCCACTGCCATGTCTGAGCCCACTTCCCGAATCGCGATCGTTACCGGCAGCGGCACGGGCGTCGGGCGCTCGGCCGCCCATGCCCTGGCAAGCGCCGGCTGGCAGGTCGTGCTCGCAGGCCGCCGCATCGAACCGCTGGAACGCACCATTGCCGAGATCGGCACCGTCGGCCCGACACCGCTCGCCATTCCTACCGATGTGGGCGATCCAGGCTCAGTACGCGCGCTCTTCGACCAGACCTGGCAGGCCTTCGGCCGCCTCGACCTGCTGTTCAACAACGCAGGAACCGGCGCGCCAGCAATCCCGATCGAGGAACTCAGCTACGAACAGTGGATGACCGTGGTCAATGCCAACCTCACCGGTGCCTTTCTCTGCACCCAGCAGGCATTCCGGCTCATGAAGATGCAAACGCCGCGCGGCGGCCGGATCATCAACAATGGCTCGATCTCGGCCCACACACCGAGGCCATTCTCCGCGCCCTACACCTCGACCAAACACGCGATCACCGGCCTCACCAAGTCCACTGCCCTCGATGGCCGCGCCTGGGACATTGCCTGTGGTCAGATCGACATCGGCAACGCGGCCACCGACATGACCGACCGGATGACACGCGGCGTGCCGCAACCCGACGGCACGAGCCGGGTCGAGCCACGCATG
>Ga0172373_10001941_pt1 | contig 32657 bp, 32 predicted proteins | sample Lak10m_2_FD_114546 | JGI IMG/M metagenome (GOLD analysis project Ga0172373, IMG submission 114546) | Freshwater microbial communities from Kabuno Bay, South-Kivu, Congo - kab_092012_10m | ecosystem: Environmental > Aquatic > Freshwater > Lake | place: Democratic Republic of the Congo...
CAATTTCAAAGTGCCACTACCACCTTGGACTATACCCTGTCAGCGAGGCAGACCGTCTGCGGCTATGCTGAAACTCGCTCAACAATGGGCTGCTTGACCACGTCTAAGTGCCCTCATACCCAGCGGGACTTCACGTTTCATTTCTTACTTTTTAATTCTATGGTTCCTGAATTTCCGCCGCGCGCAATGTGTTCTTCATCAACATCGCGATGGTCATTGGGCCAACACCGCCCGGGACTGGTGTTATGAAGCCCGCAACTTCCTTCGCCTCGGCAAAGTTGACATCGCCCACAAGCCGCTGTCCGCTTTTCTTGGTGGCATCAGGAATAGCGTTGATGCCCACATCGATGACTGCCGCGCCCGGCTTGATCCAATCACCGCGCACAAATTCAGTCTTGCCGATTGCGGCGATGATGATATCTGCCTGACGAACAGTTCCAGCAATATCCTTCGTGCGGGAATGACACACAGTTACAGTGGCGTTCTTACCGATGAGAAGCAAAGCTGCAGGCATACCCACGATATTGGAACGCCCCAATACCACGGCATTCGCGCCTTCGATTTTCACGCCAGATTTTTCGAGCAAATAAATACAGCCAAAAGGTGTGCAAGGCACAAACAAAGGATCGCGTCCCTTTTGAGCAAGACGGCCAATATTCATTGGCGAAAATCCATCAACATCCTTTTCGATATTGATGAGCGAAAGCACGCGCTCTTCGTCAATGTGCGGGGGCATCGGTAACTGCACCAAAATACCGCTGATATTTACATCGGCATTCAACCTGCGTACCAACGCTTCCACTTGTTCCTGGGTTGCATCAGCGGGCAAATGCTCGCTTACTGAACCCATTCCCAACTCTTGGCACGCTTTGCCTTTGGAAGCTACATACGCCGCAGAGTCAGGCCTGTCACCAACTAACACAGTTGCCAAAGTCGGTTTTCGTTTTCCTGCGGCAGTGCGCTTTGCAACGATCGTCGCAACTTCGTCACGAACCTGTTGTCCAATCAACTTGCCGTCGATCAATTGAGCCGTCATAGTTTGCTCCTTTTGTTTTATGATGCACGAAAATTATACAGTTCATCGCCCGTTTCAAATAGTGACATTCGTTACAAAATCGCGCCTTTCACCTTTTCGCCATCCACTTCCTGCAACTCCACCTCGTCCACCTCGTTCCAGCGCGGCGAAGGCGCATTCGCAGAGACGCGCAAATAGTTCCCCGTCCAGCCTTCCATGCGCCAGCCGTATTCGCCGTACTCCGTCGTGGATTCCCACAGCACGGACATTTTCTGTCCGATGAATTTTCTGCGATAGATCTTTGCGGACTCTTCGATCGCTTCCTGCAAGATATGATTCCGCTTCTTTCTCAACTCGGGCTTGACCTGCCCCTTCATCTTTGCCGCCCCTGTACCAGGACGTGATGAATACGAAAAGACGTGCCCGCCTGTGAATTGCATCTCTTTGACGAAGTCCAATGTCTCTGCAAATTCTTCTTCCGTTTCGCCGGGGAAGCCTGCGATGATGTCCGTGGTGATGGCGGCATCAGGCATCACATCCCGTGCGGCGTTGACCAACTCACGGAAGGATGCGGGCGTGGTCTTGCGAGCCATCCGCCGCAGCGTGGATTCACTTCCAGATTGCAGTGGCAGGTGCAGGTGCGGCATGAGGCGCTTGTCATTCCAAAGCGAGAAGAAATCAGCATCCAAATCCCATGGTTCGAGGGACGAGAGTCTTAATCGCTTCACATCCGTTTCGCGCAAAATAGCATGAACCAAATCACGCAGATGGTGATTCATTTCCTGACCCCACGAGCCAAGATGCACGCCCGTCAAAACGATCTCTTTTGAATCGCCTGCCAGCGCGGAATTGATGTCCGAGATCACATCCGCCAGCGGACGAGAACGCCCCGCGCCACGCGCAACGGTGGTGATGCAAAATGTGCATTTGTTATCGCAGCCATCCTGCACTTTGATGAAAGCACGTGTGCGGCGATGCAAACCGGGGATGGGCGTGCGATCAATGGGTTCAAGATCGAAGGTTGAAGGTTCAAGGTTTAATGTTGTGGGGACAAGGAAATCTTTTTGGTCGTTGGTGACTACGCGCAATACATTCGGAAGCGCGGCGGCTTCCTTGGGTTGGAGAGTCGTCCAGCAGCCAGTGGGGATAATTTGCTCTACCCCTGCGCGTGCAATATTGCGGATCTTGCTGCGCGAATCGGATGCCGCCTGCGTGGTGACCGAGCACGTGTTGACCACTGCCATATCCGCTGCTTCAGCAGTGGCGACGATCTCATGCCCTGCCGCGCGGAACTGACGCGCCATGCTTTCGATCTCTGCTTGATTCAGCCTGCAACCGATGGTGTCGAGAAAGATTTTCATTCGTTGACCGAAAACGATGGACGATAGACCGTGGTCTGTTGTCCATCGTTTATCGTCCGTTAAGGTTGTAGCACCACAAAATTATCGAAGACAATGTCCACGCCGGGGGTGGCGAATGTGCCTGCGAGAACGCCAACATCACCTGAGATGAGTGTAGCGTCCTGCGCCTGTGCTACTTGAAAGCCATTAACAAAAAAAGTTAGGGTATTCCCCACACAATCGGCGCGCAGATGATTGACAGCCAATCCCTTGTGGATGTTTTCCGAGTATTGCATTTCGGCTTGCCCAAGCAGAGAGGCTTTTCCACCTGAGAATATTCCCATGCCATAAAAGCCGTCACTGGAAATCATGAAAAAATAGTAATCGCTGCCATTAAATCGGCAAACCACACCAATACGGTTTTCATCCGGTCCGGCAAGCTTGCCTTCATCCACTTCAATGCGAACGTCGGTGAAATTACGCCCCGGGGTTGTCCAAAAATTGGTTTGCAGTGAATTGACAAGGATGCGGAAGCCGCCCGCATCATAATCCATGATGCCTTCGTTGGCCTGCATCCGATTCCAGCCTGAGCTGTTGCGCGAAAAATCATCCTGAAACAATACGCCGCCCGGAGGCACAGCCGGTTGTGCAGTGTTTGTGGAAGTTGTCGTGGCACAGGCAAGCGAGACAGCAACAAGAGATACGATTAGGAAAATGGTTCGATTCATGGATGCGATTTTATCATGGAGATAAGACGGCAGACCTCAGACGATGGACGACAGATCACAGTCCGTGGTCTGTCGTCCATCGTCAATCAAAAAAAATCCCCGAAGCAAACGCCTCGGGGATTTACTAATCACGCAACACGCCGCGATGTTATTCTTCCTTCTTGGCTTCCATTTCCTTCTTGTGTGCTTCGATAATCGGACCCGTGATATGAGATGGAACTGTGTCGTAGTGATCGAAGTCCATTGTGAAGTAGCCGCGGCCACCTGTGATGGAGCGTAGCTGGGTGGTGTAGCGAAGCAACTCAGCCAACGGCACATGCGCCACAATGACGGTGTTTCCGAATTCCGAATCCGTGCCTTGAACGCGTCCGCGGCGGGTGTTGAGGTCACTCATCACATCGCCCATGTTTGCATCTGGAACCGTCACACGGATGGTCATGATGGGCTCGAACAAAACAGGGCCAGCGTCATTCACGGCAAGTTTGAAGGCTTCACGGCCTGCAATTTCAAACGCGAGAGGCTTGGAATCGACTTCGTGCTCCTTGCCATCATATACGATCACTTTGACATTGCTCATCGGGTAGCCTGCGAACGCGCCGCGTTCCATCGTCGCCTTGATGCCTTTTTCAATTGGGGGCAGATAGGACTTGGACAGGTTCATACCAACGAGTTCATCGGTAAACTCAAAGTCGGCTGTGGGCAGGGGTTCAATGCGAAGGTGAACTTCGCCGAACTGTCCCGAACCACCGCTCTGCTTCTTGTGACGGTATTGAGCGCTGGCTTTGCGGGTAATTCCCTCGCGGTATGGAACACGCGGCTCATGAGTCCCAAGACCCACCTGGAATTTAGACTGAGCGCGGTGCAATGCCACATCAATATGCTGGTCGCCCAAGCCTTTCAAAACAGTCTCATGCGTGATGGGATCGTTTTCCCATTGCAGGGTTATATCTTCCTCGCAAAGTTTGGTCAACGTTGGAGATATCTTCGCGGCATCTGCCTGGCTCTTCGGAGTGATCGCCACTCGGTACAATGCAGCAGGGAATTTCGGCTTTTCAACGGTGAGCGGGTGCCCTTTCTCACAAAATGTGTCGCCTGTGGCAGTGGCGTTCAATTTGGAGACGGATGCAATATCGCCGGCGTGGACGGTCTTTGTCGCGATGCCTTCCTTGCCGCGCTGAAAATGCAAACCAGATAAGCGCTCATCTGCACTTTTGTTTTGATTCCAGACATGAGCGTCAGCCTGCATGGAACCTGAGAACACACGGAAATAGGTCATTTTTCCCACGAATGGGTCGGCTGTCGTTTTCCACACGTAGGCAGCCAAAGGAGCGGAGTCGGCGGGCTTCAATTCCTCTTCGCCGCTTTTTCCCTGAGCTACACGCTTGGTAGCCTGTAACGGAGAAGGGAGCAAATCAATGATATCGTTGAGCAGGGCGATGGCGCCTACTTCATGTCCGCCGGCTGCGCAGAACACAGGGACGAATTCTCCAGCGTAGACGACATCCTCAAGTCCACGTACCATCTCGGCGTCGGTGAGGGATCCGTTCTCGAGATATTTTTCCATCAACTCGTCTTCGCCTTCGGCGGCAGCTTCCACAAGCGCAAAGTGGGCTTTTTCCGCTGCTTCTTTTAATTCAGCAGGGATCTCACCGGTGGTCTTGCCATCCCCCAAGTAGGATTTCATCCCGATAATATCAACCACACCTTTGAAGTTTTGCTTTTCACCGATGGGAAGGTGTACCTGCAAGGCTCGTTTTCCGCGCGCGCGGACAAATTCTTCAATGGCGGCATAGGACTCTTCAAAATTCGCATTGTCACGATCCATCTTGTTGATGACAAAAAAGCGCGGTAATTTGAACTCGTCTGCATAGCGCCAGGCCAATTCCGTGCCAACCTCAATGCCTGAGACTGCATCCACTAAAATAATCGCGCCATCAGCAACACTCAAGGCAGAGATCATCTCGCCTACAAAATCAGTGTAGCCTGGCGCGTCAATAACATTTATCTTGTAGTCGCGGTGCTCTATGGGAATTACGCTTGAATAGATGGATATTTTTCGACGGTGCTCCTCATCGTCATAGTCTGAAACCGTCGTTCCGTCCTCGACCTTGCCGAGGCGGGTCGTTGCCCCCGTGGCATGAAGAAATGCCTCCGCCAACATCGTCTTGCCCGCACCTCCGTGCGATACAAGCGCAACGTTGCGAAGAAACTCGGTGGTATACTCTTTCATCGAAAAAGCCCTTCCTATAAGATGTAGGATGTAAAGCTGTAAAGCGTTGCACGATTGTAAAAGAACTCAATTGAATTGTCAAAGTGTGAAGCGTCACAGATAAAACATGACATTTACTAATTGCAACACAAATATGGACCCAGCTCAGAATAACCGTTTAAATGCCCGCAATTCAGCCCTGATCGAGAGCGCAAAGTGAATTTAATAACCAATCAGTACTCATTTATTACCGTTGCCCTGGTATTCATACTCGTAGCGGGTTTCATCCTGCTCACGAACAAACCCAAATGGAATGATTATCTGGCCTTTGGCTTCATACTTTTGGGGCTATTCACCGCGTGGACGATCCTGCATCCCCGCCAGACCCCGCTCATGGAAGATGCCAAAAAAGTGCAGGAAATGATCGGTAATGGCACGCCCGTGCTGCTCGAATTCCAATCTCCTTATTGAATTGGCTGCACAGCAATTAAGCCCGTCGTTGACGAGCTCGAAGCAGAACTTGGCGAAAAAGTCCAATTTATTCGCCTGAACATTCAAGATCAAACGGGTATGGAACTCGCCCCCGTGTACGAGTTTAATTTCACCCCAACTTTTATCTTCTTCGACGCAGAAGGCAACGAAGTCTGGCGCATGATCGGCAACTTCGATCCGCAAAAAGTGCGCGACTCGATCCAATGAACTTATTCCGCAATCTAAAATTCAATCTCTCTTACTTTGGCAACGCTCCATGGGACACCGGCATCAGTCCGCCGGAGTTGTATGATTTTATTGCCAGCCACCCTGCCGCGCGCGCATTGGATATCGGCTGCGGCACTGGCACGAACGTGATCACATTGGTAAATGCGGGTTGGCAGGCAACCGGTTTTGATTTTGCATCTCGTGCAATTTCCATAGCAAAACAGAAAATAAAACGCGCAGGTATTCAAGCTAATGTCTTCACTGACGACGCCACCCAAATGAAAAATGTCCACGGGCAGTTTGATCTTGCACTGGATATAGGCTGTTTTCACGGCATTGAAAGTAAAGCGGGATATTTGACTCAGCTGACTCGCATCCTCTCCCCCGGCGGATACTGGCTCATGTACGGATTCTTCAAACCAGATGCGGCTCTCTCAGGTCCCGGGCTCGTTGACTCCGACCTGGGCATGATTCCAGCCCGCGGCTTAACCCTCATCTCCCGAGTAGATGGCTACGATAAACGTGAACGCAGCTCGGCATGGTTCCTCTACCAAAAAAATCCATAACACCCCAACGGGGTTCAAAAACGTATTCACCCGTCTTCTATAATCATGACACCCTTCTGGGATTTTTTATTAATCGTTCATCCTTTCCTCTATGAAAACTCTTTTTCTCTTTTTAGATGGTATCGGCCTCGGCGCAGACAACCCTGAGACAAATCCCTTTGTGCGGGCGAACATGCCGTATTTGGAATCTCTGCTTGGCGGCAAAAAGCTGACCGGCAGCGCCGCGCCTTTTGAAAACGAACATCTTTCACTAATAGCGGCAGACCCCAACCTCGGCGTAAAAGGTTTCCCACAATCTGCCACGGGACAGGCTGTGCTGCTGACCGGCATCAACATCCCTGCCGAGCTGGGTTATCACTACGGCCCCAAACCAAATCCCGAAGTAGCAAAATACCTCGATGGCGAGACGTTATTCTCCAAGACCGTCAAAGCTGGCAAAAAGACTGCGCTGCTGAACGCCTATCCCCCACGCTACTTTGACGGGATCGACTCTGGCAAGCGTCTGTACTCGTCCATTCCCCTTGCGCTGACGAACGCAGGCATTCCCCTTTTCACCGACAAAGATTACTACGAAGGCAAGGCCCTCTCCGCCGATTTCACAGGCGAGGGCTGGCGTGAATTTCTCGGCTTTTCCGATTCACCCGTCTTCGAACCTGAAATTGCAGGAAAAAAACTTGGCGAACTTGCCAGCCAATATGATTTCTCTTTCTTTGAATATTGGGCCAGCGATTATGCGGGGCACAAACAGGATATGCCCTGGGCGATACGCCAGTTGGAGACGTTTGACTCAGTGTTGAAAGGGCTGCTCGAAGTGTGGCAGGCAGAAGAAGGTCTGATCGTGCTCACATCCGACCATGGAAACATGGAAGACTTATCCACCCGTAAACATACCGCAGCAAAAGTCCCGCTGGTCGTGTTTGGGAATTCAAATGAGCGTCATGCTTTTACCGGGATCACACAACTTTCAGAGATCGCCCCCGCCATTTCAAATTACCTTCAACTGTAGCCGAACTCACTTTACCCGATCAATTGTTTCACCAACATCGAAAGCTCGCGGTCGGCGCGGTCATTTGCAATTTCTCGAAGCGGCGCGCCTGCACGCGGGTCTTTTAATTCCACCAATGACAAAATAGCCTGTTTCTTTACAACTCGGTCAGGGTCGTGCAGCATCTCGATCAACAGCGGGACAACGCGGGCATCCTGTATCTTCGCCAGCCCAATGACTGCATGCTCGCGCACGGTTGCCTCGGGGTGATGCAGCGCCTCACTCAGCAAGCCGACGGCTGGTGCGCCAAACTTGGCAAGCGCCTCCGCTGCGGCCTGACTGACTTCATGGTGCAGATCGTAGACTGTCATCCCCAATTCTTCGATCGCACGGGCATCCCGCAGATTTCCCAACACCATTGCCGCATATTTGCGGACAGTTACTTCGCGGTCTGCCAACGCATCAATAAGCGGGTCGACGATTGCCTGCCCCATATTCTCGATGGCGGTTAACAACACCTGAGCAGACTGTTCCTTTTCATACCACCAAAATGAATCACGCAGGGCTTCCATCAAAAAGGGAATTGCAGCGGGGTGTTTCGTTTCTCCCAATACTTTCGCTGCCGCCTGACGGACTTCTATCTTCGAGTCGTCGAGCAAAACATTTGTGATCTCATCAAAAGTGGAGGGGTCGCGGAATTTGCCGATAGCAGCGCAAGCCGCAATGCGGACTTCATCATCTCTATCTTTGAGCAAAGGGAACAAAGCAGGAATGACCTGCGCATCGCCGATAGAGCTCAACGCCAAAGCAGCGCGGGAACGCACGGTGAAAAATTCACCTTTCACGGCTTCGAGCAAAGCAGGAATAGCGCTCTTATCTTTACTGATGGAAAACACTTCCGCCACACGCCCACGGACGAGAGGATGCGCACTGCCGAGGGACTTTATCAATTGCGGCGAAGCGGAAGGGATTCGGGCGAGGATATGCTGATAGGTCTGGATCAGGTTCGAGTCTTGAGATTGAAGCGCGTCGATCAGAGGCAGCACAGCATCCGCCCCCATTCCGATCAATTCACGTGCAGCCGAGTCGCGCCTGGCCGCATCCGCAAGCTGAGCGATCAACTTTTTTACCTGACCTTGCTTTGAACCTGGCAACCAATCCATGAGTCTATTTTACATTAAAATAGAAGGGATATAATTTAAAAAGTTTGCGGTGCCGATCAGAGGAGAGAAGGATGAAATTAAATAGAAATGTATTATTTACCGTAGCAGCATTAATCACAGCGGTACTGGCTTGTAATATGCCGGGCAGAAGCCCCGCAGCAAGCGACCCAGCCGATGCGCCTGTCAGCCCAATTGACACAGCGGCGCCGATCGTAGTGGTTGTGGAAAATACCGCCACCATTGCCCCAACGGACACGCCCATCCCGCCGACAGAAACACCGTCCACCCCTGCGGAGATCACCCTGACAAAAAATTCCAACTGCCGCAAGGGACCCAGCACGTTTTACAGCATTGTGGACCAGATCGCTTCTGGAAAAGTTTTTCAGGTCATCGGCCGCAATGCCGAAAGCACCTGGTGGCAGATCGTAAATGCGACGGGAAGAGAATGCTGGATCTTCAACGAAAACGCGGATGAAAATACCGATTTTGCCGGCGTAGAGGTAAAGGAACCGCTGCCCCTGCCGCCCCCGCCAGCCCAATTTTTTATTACGAATCAATCCTGCCAGCCTGGAGCAAAAAAATTCACAGTCGCAATGAAGTGGGCCAGCGGCGGCCCGGGAGAGATCGGTTTTCGTATTTATCGGGACGGCGAAATGATCGCGGAAGTGAAAGCCAGCAAGTTCACCCATCAGGATAATTTTGCGCCATTGAACAAAAACCTTACTTATGAGATCGAAGCCCTCAACGAAAACGGTGCATCTCAACGAGTTGCCCAGATCGTGCCAGCCTGTAAATAGGAAAGAAATTAAGATAAAAATTAAGATAAAAGGAAAATTTTCATGACAGCATACGTAATCGTAGATATTGAAGTGACCGACCCTGAAGGCTACAAGGAATATGCCAAAATGGCGCCCGCCACCGTGACCTTGTACGGTGGAAAATACATTGCACGCGGCGGGCATAACGAAACCCTCGAAGGAGACTGGCAGGCAAAGCGACTTGTCATCCTTGAATTCCCTTCCGTGGAGCAAGCCAGGAACTGGGTGGACTCCCCCGAATACGCGCCAGCCCGTAAATTACGCCATCAATACGCCCGCTCGAACATGGTTGTCGTTGAAGGCGTGTAAAAGCTAATTTTTGTTCAATGGTATAATTTTCGCCCGTATGACTCAAGAACCCATTTCCAGTAATAAAACGAAGGTCTGCCCCACCTGTGGAACGCGCTTAAGTGAAAATGCAACGCGCTGTCTCGTTTGTGGGACGGAATTCAATGCACAGCCCGCACCCAAGGCCGTTAAAAAGGCCGAGAAATCGGTACAGGCCAGCCGCATGCCGGAGATTCGCCTGAGCCTTCCCGCGGCGCTTGGCGTTCTGGCAACAGTCATCATCGTTGCTGCAGCCATCACATTCTTCGCAGTGCCAAAGGGTGAAAACGCGCTTTCTGCCGAAGTCACAGGCACTCCAACCGAAACCCCAACGGCAACCATCCCGCCGACGAACACCCTGCCTCCAACAGATGTCCCCACTGCCACGCTCCAACCGCCTTTTGATTACGTTGTCGCTGTGGGCGATAATTCCTGCTCCCAGATCGCATTCAACTTTGGCATCTCAGTCCAAAGCATCATCATTGCCAACAATCTGGCTTCCACTTGTCCGATCAGTGTGGGACAGGCACTCAAAATCCCCTACCCAACACCGACCATCCCACCGCCGCCCACAAACACTCCTCTGGCGGCAGATGCCACCGAGCAAGCCTGCGAAAAAGTACCGATCACGGTACAGGCGAACGATACCCTCTCCAGCATTTCCCTGAATTACGCTGTGCCCATGGATGCGATCAAGCAGTTCAACGGGCTGACCACAGACAACGTATTCCTCGGGCAGGCGCTGAACATTCCGCTATGCATGCGCGCGGCTACCCCCGGGCCAACACCCACCGCGACGCTTCCGCCTCCCTACCCCGCCCCGAACCTGCTCCTGCCTGCGGACGGCGCTGCCTTCACCCTGGCAAATGATGTGGTGACCCTGCAATGGGCATCTGTTGGCGTGCTGCGTGACGGCGAGGCGTATCAGATCACGGTGGAAGATGTCACCTCCAGCCAGACACGCCGCCTCACTGATTATGTGACCGACACAAAATACATTGTGCCTACCTCCTTCCGACCGAAAGATAATGTGGCGCATGTCCTTCGCTGGTGGGCTACTCCTGTCCGTCAGGCAGGCGTGGACGACCAGGGTCAGCCGATCTGGGTGGCCTCGGGTGCAGTCAGTGACAAACGAGTCTTCACCTGGGTGGGGGTTGCCGTAGAAGGCACACCTAACCCGTAATATTGATCAACAAACTCCCTGCCAACTTGGCAGGGAGTTTTCGTTTGGGGAAAAAAATATTCAGCGGAGAAAATATTGCAGGAACAGAAACATATACCAGCATGTATGAAGCGTCAAAAAAAACAGGGCGAACACTTTTACATTTCCAATCTCTTGGCCACTGTAAGATACATATCCATTATGCTGTCATAAAACTCGGTTCCGTGTGAATTAAAAATTCAATTTTGGAGAATACTCATGCTCAAGAAAATACTGAAAATCCTCGCTGTTCTGCTTATCATTTCAGGCGTCATTTGGATCCTGCAGGGTGTCAATATTTTGCCCGGCAGCTTCATGACCGGCGACCCACAGTGGGCTATTAACGGCGCCATCACCGCACTTGTTGGAGCAGGATTCTTCTGGTTCCTCAACCGAAAATAAGTATGGACGATGTCTTCCATGTTGGCGACCGTGTGCAAGTATTCCTCGATGCGAAGTTTGGCGAAAAGGAAGGCTGGTACGAGGGGACGGTCATTCGGATCGACCCATACTCGGAACACCGCAGTTTCTACTGGGTGGAGTTAAATGCCGAAGCACGATCCATATTAGGTACACGTCAAATTTCCGTATTCAATTTGAAGAACATAAAAAAATACTCAGCGACTGACCGATGAATATATCCCTTAACCATTTGACAAAATTCCCAACGACCGTTCCTGACTCACCAGAAGCTGGCTCTGTTTTCCCGACCATTCTCGCCCTGCACGGACGCGGCAGCAACGAAAGCGACCTGCTCGGCCTGGCGGATTATCTGCCAAAGAATTTCCTGTGGGTTAGCCCGCGCGGTCCGTTCAGCCTTGGCCTTGATTCCTACGAATGGTTTCAGATCACTCAGGTCGGCAAGCCGGACCCAACACGGCTGGCAAACGCACTCACCACGCTGGACAATTTCATTGACGAGATCATTGAAAATTATCCCATTGATAGAAATAAACTGTACCTGCTTGGGTTCAGCCAGGGAAGCATCGTATCCATGTCCTATGCGTTGACCAAGCCGCAGCGCGTGGCAGGCGTGATCGCCCAATCGGGGTACATTCCGCACGAATCAGGTTTGCAAATTGACGAAGCTGGCGTAAAGGGCAAGCCCTTCCTCGTTACTCACGGGATTCAAGACCCTATGCTGCCTGTGGACTGGGCGCGCCGCAGCCGCGAAACATTGCAAAAGCTGGGGACAGATCTCGAATACTCTGAGTTCAACATGGGGCATAACGTCACAGCAGAATCGCTTTCAGTGATCAATGCCTGGCTTTTAAAGAAGTTACCAGCCACATTATAGGATTTGAAATTGCCGTTTGTCACGCTTTCATCAAACATTGTTCATATATTAGTAGATTTATCCCATTTATGGCCTATAATTATTTTTAAGAGGGGATATTAAATTTACTGCATCAATGAGTTGGTTAAAACGGTGGCCTATGAATTCAACTCCTAAAAAAGGCACGCCAAAATCAGGCGAGGTCAAACTTCCAGCGGGGAAAACTGATTTAAAAGAACAACTCAAGGGTATGCAAAATCTGCTCGATAGTTACCCGGGCGGTATGTTTTCCGTAGACCGCGACTATCGTTATACAGCGTTTAATGACAAGCACAAAGAAAGGATGCTGACAACCTATGGCATCAGTATCGAAGCTGGCCATAACCTGCTGGATTGTATAACTGTTCAAAAAGACCGTGAAGCTGCAAAACAAAATCTGGATCGGGTTCTGATTGGCGGGGAAACATTCACAGACCGTGACCTCCCAATTAATGCAGCAGGCTCGAAAGTCTTCTTTAATATCAATTACATGGCTGTTAAAGATAAAAATGGCTCTGTTGTTGGGGTAAATATCCTTACAGAAGATATTACAGATCGTAAGGCGGTTGAGGAAAACCTGCGCACAAACGAGGAATTTCTCCGTCTGGTTTTTGAAACCAGTGAGGATGCGATTGTGATCACAGCACCAAGCGGCGTTATTATCGAAGCTAATCCCACTGCATGCCGCATGTCTGGAATGACAAGAGAGGAAATGATCCTTGCTGGGCGGAATAAATTTTTTGATACAAACGACCCATCATTAGTGAAAATATTGGAGGAATTTTCCCGTACCGGAAAATTCTCTGGTGTGCTCACCTTCATTCGCAAAGATGGCAGCAAATTTCCCGGTGAAATATCCTCCATACGCTATAAAGACAAGGATGGAAACATCCTGACAAGCTCTTTCATCCGCGATATCACCGAACGAAAGCTAGCAGAAGAGGCAAAGCAAGAAGCAGAAGCGCGCTATCGCGGCCTCTTCGAACAAACACACGACGCTATCTTTATCCTGGATTTACAAGGCAGGCATCTTACCGAGAACCAGCGCGCCGCCGATATGATGGGATACACCCCCGAAGAAATGCACGGACTTTCAGTCCGCGAGACCTCGGCAGAATTACAGCAAAGCCTGCAGGTCATACAACAACTGCTGGATGGCAAACATATTTCACTTTACGAACGCCTCTTTCAAAAAAAGGATGGAACCATCTTCCCGGTCGAGATCAATGTGGAACTGGTGCGCGACATGCACGGCAATCCCCTCCACATTCAAAGTGTTGTCCGCGATATTTCCGAACGGAAGTTGGCAGAGAAAAAAATAAGTGAAAGCGAGGAGCGTTTCCGTTTGCTGTTTGAGCGCAGCCAGGCGGTCATGATCATCATTGAGCCCACAACCGGGCAAATTCTAGAGGCAAACCCCGCAGCCGAAAACTTTTATGGATATTCCATGGAAGAATTACGCAGCATGTCTATCAACCAGATCAATACCTTGCCACCGGAAACCATCGCTGCCGAACGCCAGCTTGCGGTGTGGAAAAACGAAATTTCTTCGTTTTTCCACACCGCCTGAAGAACGGAGAGATGCGTACCGTAGAGGTGCATTCCTCCCCAATTCAAATGAAAGGCAAGCCAGTACTCTTTTCCATTATTCATGATGTCACCAAAAAGAAACAGGCCGAAGAAAAACTGATCGAAAGCGAAGAGCGCTTCTCCACCGCCTTTCATTCCAGCCAGGAAGCCATCAGTATTTCGCGCATTTCAGACGGAGTGTACATTGACGTCAACGATGCCTTTTGCTCCACATTTGAAATCAGCCGCGGGCAGGTGATCGGACGTACAAGCAAAGAACTTGATCTATGGGTTGATCCCAATGAAAAAAATGAAATGATTCGATCCCTCAACAGCCAGGGAAAAACGCCCGCTTTTGAAGTTCAATATCGCGCCAGAACAGGGCGCACAGGTTTCATGCTGGCATCCATGGCTCAAATTCATCTTGCAGGCGACGAGTGTTTATTGATCTTCGGGCGGGATGTCACTGCCCGTAAACTTGCAGAAGAAAAATTGCGCGAGAGCGAAGAGAACTATCGCACCTTCGTCGAACAGGGGTTTGACGGCATCATGTTCGTGAATGAGCAGGGAAATATCATCGAATGGAATCACGCCCGTGAAACTCTGACTGGGTTGAAAAAAGAGGATGTGCTAGGAAAATCTTACTGGGATGTACGCTATCAATTAACCCCTCCTGAACTTAGGAATGAAGAAATTCTGCAGAGATTCAAAATAAACACGCTTGAAATACTTCAGACCGGTCAATCGAGATTTCTGAACCACCTCAGTGAGGGCGAAATGATGTCAGTCAATGGGGAGCGCAGGATGATTGAGCAGATAGCATTCCCCGTCAAGACTAAAAATGGATTTGGCATCCGATCCGCCACACGTGATATCACCGCCCGTAAAAAAGCAGAATCCGAACTCCGTGCCGCCCAAGAAGAATTGGAAGAGCGTGTGCGCGAACGCACCGCCGAACTGCAGGCTGCCATCACCTCTCTGCAAAAAGCGGCCCAGGTAAAGGATGAATTCCTATCGACCATGGGGCACGAACTGCGCACCCCGCTCAATGTCATTCTCGGCTCCGCACAGCTTCTACAGGAATCTGTGTATGGAGAATTGAACGAAAAACAAAGCAGGTCTGTTTCCACCATTGAAACCAGCGGGGAGGACCTGCTAAAACTGATCAACGGTATTCTCGATTTCTCCAAACTGCAAAGCGGTGAAATTTCATTGACAATGGGCGCCGCTTCGCTGGAAAAAATCTGCCGTTCCATATTGAACACTACAGCCTTCATGATCGACAAGAAACAACTGCAAGCTGAATTTTCAATGACGCCCAATGAAGTCCTCCTCCACACAGATGAATTTCGCGTGCAGCAGATCCTTCAAATCTTATTTGATAATGCCATCAAATTCACGCCTGTCGGAGGCAGGGTTGGAATTGACATTGCAGGCAGCCGCGAAAACAAACTTGTCAGGATCACAGTCTGGGATACCGGCATTGGCATTGCCCGCGAGAATCTGCCCCGCCTATTCCAACCTTTCGTCCAGCTAGACTCGCGCCTCTCCCGTGATTACGACGGCCCCGGGCTTGGGCTGGCATTGGCGCAACAACTCACTGAAATATTCGGCGGAAGCATCAGCGTTGAGAGCGCTCTCGGTGAAGGCAGTCGATTCACCATCACCTTGCCATGGACAGAATAAGATTTTTTTATTCAAGTACAATCAGAATATGACCTTAACCTCTGTGACATCTCTGCTCGAAAAAGCCCTCGCTTCACGCGCGCCGATACTTGATCGAAAAAACGAATCAGCCTACCGCCTCTTCAACGGATTCACTGAAGGCTGCCCCGACCTCATCATCGACATCTACGCTGCAACCGCCGTCCTCTACAACTACGCGGGCGACCCCGAAGCAGGCGCATCGCTCGTGCTGGAAGCACAGGAATTCTTAACCGAGTCCATGCCTGGGCTGAGGTCCATTCTCCTGAAAACACGCAACAGCCCAACGCAGGAAGAGAAGCGCGGAAAACTCATCTTTGGCACCGAGCTGGACCGCAAAGTCAAAGAGCACGGCGTCTGGTATTCCATCAACCTCACCTTGAACCGCGACGCGAGTCTCTACCTCGACACCCGCAACCTGCGCAAATGGCTCATCGAAAACTTGAAAGACAAATCCCTGCTGAATACGTTTGCCTACACGGGCAGCTTCGGCGTTGCCGCTCTCAAAGGCGGAGCCAACCGCGTGGTGCAAATTGACCTCGACCGCGACTTCCTCAACATCGCAAAGACATCCTACACGCTCAACGGCTTCCCCATCCGTAAAGGGAATTTCATCTCACGGGATTTTTTCGAGCAGGTAAGCAACTTGAAGCGCAACAACACCTTTTTCGATTGTGTCATCGTTGACCCTCCCTTCTTCTCCACCACCGCCAAGGGACGGGTTGATCAGGAAAAGGAAAGTGCGCGGCTCATCAACAAAGTGCGTCCGCTCATCAACAACGGCGGCTATCTCATCGCGATCAACAACGCCTTGTACGTCAGCGGAAAAGAATATATGCAAACGCTTGAAGAGCTTTGCAAAGATGGCTACTTGAAGATCAGAGAGTTGATCTCAGTACCAGAAGACTTCACTGGCTACAACCCCATCGGAAACCCCATCACTGACCCAAGTCCATTCAATCACTCCACCAAGATCGCCATACTGGATGTCAAACGCAAATAGACATGGCCGAGACGTATTACTGCAACACCTGCAAACTCAGCATCACCCTGCCTGACGAACTGGATAATGGCGTCCCGACAGAAGTAGTACGGCTTTCCCGCATCAATCGAAATATAGATGCCATGTTCGTCCTGAAAACGAATTTCGGCGTCCGCCTGGATGAAGCAAGTTTCATTGCGCATCACATCTCGAAGCCCAAATTCCACTGTGCCAATTGTGGGAAAAACCTGATCGAAGACGGCATCACCTATTGCCCGCATTGCAGCGGGTTGAACTTCAACTGGTAACCTTATCCTACATAAAAAAACGCTGACATCGCCGTCCTTTTCGGCGGCGCGTGCCAGCGTTTTAATGAGGTGTAGTTTCTTTTTTGCCGCAGAAGATCCCTACCCAGCGTTTTCTGTCTTCCCAGATGTGGACATCACAAAGCCAATATACATCAGGATCGCTCCGATAAATTCGCTGATGTAGAGCATGTCGGTATATCCCGCCTTGAGCAACGTCCCGCCCATGGCTGGAGAAAGTGCGCCCGCCGCGATCAGTACATTGCCAAACATGCGGTTGGCAAGGATCTTCTTGCGCCAAAACAGGAACGCGGAATAGATGGCACCGCCCACCAATGTCAACGTCCCATAGATGTTGAGAAGAATCGTAAGCAAAATGGTCAGTCCGCTGCGGGTGAGAATATCCTTGTACTGTTCCGAAGCAGGCAGCGTGACGTTATAGCTTAAAGATAAAGCCGGGGCAGTGATGACAAGCAGAAAAGCCAAAAGTGAAACGCCCGCCAATACCCATGTGGTTATCTGGGCCACCCTCCCTTTGCGGATCAGCAAATGGACAGTTCCCATGCCAAGCCAGGCAGCGGTCAGCATGGCACCCGTCAAATACCAAATTTTCAAAACATAGACACTAAAGGTCAGGCTGAGCGTAACCTCGCTCAAGGTGCCGAGCCCGTAAAACAACAAGCCGAGCGCCCACAGCAGAAGATGAGTCCCGCCGCGCTGGCGGTAGCGGTTGTAGACAGCGACAGCGAAGGCAAAGGTCACAAGCGTGGAAAGATAAGGGATGTATGTCATTGAGGTTCCTGTTTATAAAAAGGGTGGATTAAGCCGAGGGCGTAACGCCCAACAGCGACAAGCCGATAACAATCAGCGAACCGAGCAGCAGCAAAACGAGAATGATCAGTACAGACGGAATGAGTCTATTGACAAATGCAGAAGGTGAAAATCTTGTGGAAGGGCTGGACATAAAAGCTCCTTTTGCGGATCATTATTAAACGCAGCAAGGGCGTTTGCACGCCCTCGCCTCTGGATGATTGAATTGTATTGTTTGTGATTAAAAAATCAATATAGATTTACGCAGAATTTAAATAGAGATTCATTAATATTTTTAGACGCCAACGGTCACTATTTCGTCAATAAAGTTCCCAAGGAAAAGAGTGAAATTCCTACTTCCATGGAGCCGTAATCAACACATTGTTGTCTTCTGCAGCATGACCTAGATAAGGCAGATCCCATGCCTTGGCAATTGTTTTGAGCAAGGAGTAATGGGTGTAAGGAGTATCATCCTGGAAACCATTTTTTACCTGCGGGGAGATCAATACAACTCCGATACGACCGCCAGCCTTCTCAGGCAGGCCACAACACGACGTGGTTGTATCCGCGTTCCCTTCATCCCAATTAAGGACGATCAAATAGGGCTCTGCTGTTTTATCCAATGCTGGAACCAATATATTCAGTTCGTCGGTTAATTCTTCGTCCGCATAGTCTATGGTGCAATCATGAGCATCGTTACAACGGTCGGGCGAGATGAACATAAAATTGGGAAGCTGGCCTGCTTGAGCATCCGTTTCAAGCATGGTAAGAGGCACCACATTTTTCTCGCAACGGATTTTGTCGTATCGGATGGAGTCAAAATAAACAAAAGGATTATGTCTCTTTACATAATTTTTAAAAGAACTTCCGCCATAACAAGGTGACGGCATATCCTGCTGGTAGGTTTTCCAGGTACGACCGCTGGCTTCAATGAGGTCAGGCAGGCTGGTGGCATTTATATAGCAATCTGTGCAATCCGTCGTTATCCCAAATGTATCTCCGCCAATCAGTGCAATGTAGTTCGGTAAACTCGGATGAGCTACGGCGTAATATTGGGTAAGGAGGGTGTAATTTTGTGCAAGTTTGTTAAAAATTGGCATATTGGGGTCGCCAATCACCTCACCGAAGTCTTTATTCTCCAGCATGATAACCACAATATGCGTAAACTCTGGAACTTGAGGCAATTCAAAGGGAGTGGAAGTCTCAGTGCTTACTGGGTCAGCCTCACGTGTGGAAGTCGATGCTGGAGTGGCAGGAAAGAAAACAGGGGTATCATCAATTTGCACTGGGGGGCGCATCGTTGTTTTGCAGGCGGTAAGGAAAAACAGCCCACAGAGGAGGATATTTGTAATTTTGTGAAAGCGAGTCATCTTTTGTCCAATTTAAAAGCGTGAATAATTCAGCGGCCAACAAGCACCTGTATCATACATTCATATCGCAAGTGCTTTTCAAATATTCAGGAACGAATCAAACTTTTGATATTCGAGTGACCACTCCATCTGTTTTACCACAATTCAATTCAAATATTCTTAGAAAAACTTTTAGTGTGCAATAAAGAAAAATGACATCTTTTTAAGAGATGTCATTTTTCTTTATTTTTATTCTATTTTCTTGTTGAGTGCCGCTTCCATGATCTGCTGAACCCGTGAAACCATGCTCGATGGGTCGGGATGCAAGCCTTCCACCAGCAATGCACTGTCATAGATCTGCTCGATGATGATGGTCTGCAACCCTGAGCCAGACTCTACATTGAGCAAGTCTTTCAACATTGCATGAGACGGATTCAATTCCAGGACCTTTTTTGGAATTTCATATTCCTTGCCGAGATATTTATACACCCGCTGCAGATCGGCATTCACGTTCGCATCCGCATCCGCCAAACGTGCCACGGATTGATATAGGCGGGTGCTGGCACGCACATCCGCCACACGCTCGCCGAGCACCTGTTTGAAGCGTTCCACAAGCGAGTTGAAATCATTGTCTGCGATCTTCTCTGCTTCAGGCTGATCCTTCGGCTTTTGAGTCGTATCCACATCAGCTTGCGCCACATTCTTCAAGTCAAAGTCCTTGTACTTGTGCAGGCCCATCAACATGAACGAATCCATCGGGTCAGTCAGCAGCAGCACCTCTGTCCCCTGCGAGTGGAAGTAATCCAAATGCGGGCTGCGCAGCACAGACTTGGGGTCTTCCCCCACGATGTAATAAATTTCCTTCTGGCCATCTTTCATGCGCGAAACATAATCCGCCAGTGAAGACCAGGTATCAGGATTCAAATTCGTCTTAAACCGCAGCAAAGGGTTGATGGTGTCCGCATCCGCAGGGCTGGCAGCGATGCCCTGTTTCAGGTACACACCAAACTCCTGCCAGAATGCCTGATATTTCTCAGCGTTATTTTTGGCGAGATTTTCCAACTCGCGCATCACCTGGTTTGTCAGCACCTTTTTCAGCTTGGGCATCAGCCCACTCGACTGAACCGTTTCACGGGAGACATTGAGCGGCAAGTCTTCCGAGTCCACTACACCTTGCACGAAGCGCAAATATTCAGGCAGCAGATCCTTGTTGTATTCGTCGATCAAAATATTGCGCGTGTACAGCTTCAAGCCGTCATCTTTTCGCAGCGAGAAAACTCCGCGCTCCGCCTTGGAAGGAACGAACAGCAGCGCGTACAACTGCACGGGCGCATCAGTAGCCATGTGAATGTGCAGCAGCGAGTCTTCAAAATCCAGCGTGGTCTGGCGGTAAAACTCCTTGTACTGCTCTTCAGTTACCTCCTGCCGCGAGGTGCGCCATAGTGACGTTTGTTTATTAACCGCCTCTTTCGCATCTCCGATATAAATTGGGAAACCGATGTAATCGGAATGTTTGTGGATGATGCTCTTAAGACGATATTCCTCCGCGAATTCAGCGGCATCCTCTTTGAGCTTGATCTCGATCTTCGTTCCCCTCTCGCTCATCTCTGCGTGGCTGATCTGATAGTTGTCCTCACCCGTGGCATACCAGGTGACGGCTTCGGCAGCGGGCTTGAAGGAGCGCGAGGTCACCCTCACCCACTCTGCGGCCATGAACACAGAGTAAAATCCCACGCCAAACTGACCGATGATCTGGTTGAAATCCGCCTGCCTGTCTTTCGCGAGGTCCAAAAATTTGCGCGCGCCAGACTGGGCAATGGTACCGAGATTTTCGATGATCTCGTCCTTGGTCATGCCGATGCCCGTATCTTGAATGGTGAGCATGCGCGTGTCTTTATCCGCGGTAATGTGGATCTTCAGCTCGGCGTTCAAATCAAGCACATCACGGTTGGTCACCGTCTCAAAGCGCAAACGGTTGAGCGCGTCCGACGCGTTGGAAAGCAGCTCGCGCAGGAATACCTCCCGTTCCTTATACAGGGAATGGATGAGGATATTAAGCAGTTGTTTGGTCTCTGCTTTAAATGAATATTGTTGTGTGCCTGTTGCCTCTGTCATGGCTTGTCTCCTGAAATTTGTATTTCTCTGCGAAATTTTATATCGCGTACGTCAACTTGGCGATAAGAGTTTTGTAAGAAAAATATCTGCACCCCTACGGCTTCTCAAAAATAAAAGAAACCAGCCTGGGCGGTTTGTTCGCATCTTTCTCATGCCAAAATTCACTCAGCCTGACCAGGGTCAAGCCATTCGCCGCCGCCGCATTCGTAAAATCTGAAATATGATGAACGAACACATCCAGTTCTATAATTTCGCTGCCACGCTCGAACCTGGCCTTTGTCCCTTTATACTGCTTGAAGGGATGCAGTTCATTGATGAAGAATTTTCCGTGCGGCATCAACGTCCGCGCAGCTTCGGAGAAGATGTGCGCGAGGTCTGCGATATGTTCCAGCACGAGATTGCAGACAATGAGATCATAGCTCACATCCTCGCATGGCCAATGTTTCGTCAAATCCGCCAGTGAAAAATGGACATTATCTGCCCCCACCTTTTCTTTGGCTACGGCAACCATCCCCTCCGAAAAATCCAACGCATGGACTTTTGTGCCAATTTGAACCAGGGAAACCGTATTCTTTCCCGTCCCACAACCCAGCTCAAGGATGGAATTAAATCGCTGCCCCGCGAGAATTTGAAGGGTCAGGTTTTCGTTGGTATCATAAATTCCCGACCACTCGTCGTACGCGCTTTGGATATTCATAGATTCCTTTTGAAAATATATCCCCCAGTATATCTTTTTTCAGGTCAACACAAAAAAACAGGCCCCGACGGAGCCGGGGCCTTAATGTAGTTCCCCTCAATTAGCCTACATCAAATGAAAATAGCATTTTAACTATAAGTTTGTAATTATACGAAAGGGACTTGATATGTCCAGCAAACAGGTTTACACTCAACTCAAAGATATTTTTGAGTCATTTTATAGGAGATTACAGGTATGGACCGCAAAGAATTTGGAAAACTGCTCTCAATGCTCAGGCAGGATATAGACCTGACCCAGTTCCAACTGGCAGAATATGCCCAATTGGACGAAGCAGTCATCAGCCAAATGGAGCGAGGGGTCAAGAAATACTTCGAGCCAGAGTTATTGATCAAACTGGCGAATTCCTTTCATCTTACAACCATTGAACGCAGGGAATTCTTTCTGGCTGCAAGCGGCATCACCAACGGGCAGATCGTCCGCCAGCCATCCGCGGCATTAAAAACTGACACGATCAACTCAGAAAAAGTGCTTGCTAAAATGGTGCAGATCATTGAAAAATTGACCATCCCCGCTTTCATCATGGATGTATATGCGGATGTGCTGGCAACCAACATTGCCGCGTTCACGTTTTTCAATACCCCTGTCGACCTATTAGCCTCTGCCCCCTTTGTGGCGGGCGGGTTCAATACTGTCCGTTTAATGTTTGGGAAAGACCTTTCAGCACGCTCCCATATTACCGAGAATTGGGATAACTACGCCGTAGGCTCGATGCGTTTCGTTCGCGAGAACAGCCTGCGTTATCGCGCCACGCCTTATTTTCAGTACCTGATGAAATCCTTCCAAAACCCTGTGGAGTATCCTCTGTTCAACAGATATTGGAAAATGGTTTCTTCCTTTGAACAAGACCGCGAATCCAACGTGGATGTATTCTCTTATACCCACGATGAATACGGTCCATTGCAATATGCAACCGCAACAACCGTTTCGATCACGCCGCATGGAGAATTATTCCTAAACCAATATTTGCCGCTTGATGAACGTACCCAGCGTCTTTTTGAAGATATTTACAAGAAAAGCGGGACTGGCGTGCTGGCTCCACTTGCCCCCTGGCCTGAGAAGAAAATGGTTTAACACTCACCTCTTGAACATTTAACTGAAAACCGTAATTCTGGACCGCAAAAACGGTATGAAGGAACGCGACAAATAAATTGAAGAAAAGGTGAACAGCGCAATCAAAAGTATAACTGGGCGCGGGAACCCCTCCACCCAGCCGTTCCTCCACGCGTAGTACATCAGACCAGTCAAAACTCCCGTACCAGACAAAACTGCCAGCGCAAGGGAGCGCCAGGAATTCTTCATGTAAAACTGAAAAATAAGCAGGGCGGAAAAATACGCCACGAGACCAACTCGAAGCGCAAAATTTTGTGTCCGTGCAAAGCCTGCAAGCCCGCCTCCAAGGCGGAGGATAAAACTAAGGCGAACCATGCCGTAGATCAATATCACATCAAGGAACAGGAATGGCAGCAGACGGGAATTGCTCCGCAGCCAGTCTCGCGCAGGAACTTCAATGTACTTGAAAATAAGAACGCAGACAGCAATGGTCCCAAGCACATATACTATATATAGTTTTTCAAAGGGGAACGTATTACCTATAAGGTATTTTTCCAGCAGCCAACGGAATGGGACATGAAAGATATACAGTGCGTAACTGGCGTCCCCCAGCAACACCAGCCAGGGATGGCTTAATCCCTTCGCCAAACGGGTCGTGTCCAATGCAAGGGATAGAATGATGATCAAAAAGAACGGGGCAAGCAGGCCGTTATCCAGCGAGAAGCTGGCTGGAATCAATGTTGTCAGATCACGAAGGCTGAGCAATAACAGAACAACCCCAAGGGACGCCAACAGCAAAAAGCGGTTTGCAATTTGATTGACTGTCTGCAGCTGTGAGCCACTCGCTACATACCAGATCCCGCCTGCCGCGCCGAGCACAAACGAATTCAAATGAAAGAGAGGGAAGTACGCAAGCCAGGCAGCATCCTGCGGCATGAACCGTATCACCAAAATCGAATGAACTATCTGGCTGAAAACCCAAAAAACCAGAGAAATCCAGATTACGCGTTTTGCAGGCTGGCGCATGGCGAGAATGACAAGGAACGGGAATATCACATAGAAAAAAGCTTCTACCGACAGTGACCAGGCCGCAATATTGAAGGACTGGGCGAAATCGGGAATCCACGCCTGATACAGGAAGACATTTGCAATGACCTTGGCGGGTTTTATTTTCGCGATGAGGTCAATATAGTAGATGCAAGTGACAACAAAGGAAAGTATGTAAACGGGGTAAATACGCGAGAAACGCGCCAGCCAATAATTCCGAAAATCAAAACGGACTGACGGGCGGTAATACGCCAATGCCATAACAAACCCTGACAAAACATAAAAGTAACCGACAGCGGTTGGCCCTGCTGTGAGCATTGGGAGATATGCCAGAATACCCAGGCTCCTGCCCCCGTGAAAAAAGACCACAGAAAGCGCGGCAATAAATCGTGTAACGGTCAGTTGGTCGAGCTTTTTGCTGGCGGGAAGCATACCCCCATTTTACCCTGTATGAGAATCGGGACCTGTATGCAAGGTATGCATCCATATTCATGAAGTGATGTTCGTCATCTTGCTCAGGGATTTGGAAAACGTATAATTTTCTCAGAAGCAATTCATCTGATAATTTATTAAATGAAGCTGCAAGAAGCTTTTCGTATCAAGGAGATTAGTTATGTCAAAGCTCGACACCATGGTTCAGGATTTCCTCGCCCAAAAGAAGATCGCCGTGGTCGGCGTTTCGGACAAACGCGACACCGGCTGTAATTTGGGCTACAAAAAATTCAAAGAGAGCGGTTATCAGGTGTTCGCCGTCAACCCGCGCATGAATACTTTCGAAGGCGATGCCTGCTACCCGGACTTGAAATCGATCCCTGAAAAAGTGGACGCGGTCTTCATCCTCGCCAGCCCAAAAGTGACCGACCTGATCGTCAGCCAGTGCGTAGAGATGGGCGTCAAACATGTGTGGATGCATTGCATGATGGGTACAAAGCCTGGGCTTTCAGCAAGCACGACCAGCGTCTCCCCCTCCGCTGTGGAGATGTGCAAGGCAAACGGCATTGCGGTCATCCCCGGCTCCTGCCCGAATCAATTTCTTAACCCCGATGGCGGGCACAAGTTCATGCGCAGCATGTGGAGTCTGTTCGGGTTTATGAGCGTGAATTAAACGGCTACCATCGCTGCTAGCGAGATTGCTTCGTCGCAAAGAGCAAGAGCGCTCCTCGCAATGACGAAGTTACGAATACTCATGCTTCATAACACGTTCAAATCCCTGTTTGGTGAGTTGACTTAACTCCGCGAACAGGGATTTTTCGATCTTCTTAAAATTAAAACAGGATTTCCCCTGCATGTGTTTTTTGAGTTCAGGAGAAATGTTCTTGAGCAGGTCGGGATACATGTAAACAGGCATCAAATAAAAAGAAACATAACTCTTCTTAACCTGTGTGGAGGCAAAGAATAGTTCCCTCTTCCATTTTTCGTTGTATGGCCCTTCGAGAAAATAGTGTTCTGCCGTATCCACTTTGACGGTCATCTTTTTGGCATACGGCTTGAGGATGGATTTGAGGCTTTCAAAGACAAAGGGGAATTCAGTTTGTGCGGGCATGGTTACTCCATATTCTAAAAGAGGTGACAGTCACTCGCTTCGCGAAAGTGACTATCACCTTTGATCACGGCGATACAACGATTTTGATAAAGATCAGGTCGCCAAAGAAATTCCCTTTGGGGTCAACCGCCTGCCACGCGGATTCGTAAGAGCCTGATTCAGCGGGAGCAGTGAATGCCATACGGAGCGTTGCTTGCGTGCCGGCACGAGCGGGATACAGGGATTGCTCCTGCGCTGCGCCCATTGGGTCACCGCCCACCCACTTCAGGCGGTAGGATGAATCCCAGTTGCAAGTACCACTGTTCTGGACGAGCCATTGCTTGTCTATGGATGCACTGGGGAGAAAAGATGTGCCATCGTCCACGGTAATGTCATCGACAAAGGAAAGGTTATCGGTGCAGGGACCAAGGGTGGGCGTAGCTGCCAGCGTTGGCGTGGGCAGAGGGGTGTATAAAGCTGGGATGGGCGTGGTGGTCGGTAAAGGCTGCGTGGGCGGCACGGATGTCGGCGGGCGGAATGGCGTGGGCGTGGATTGAGGCGCGCACGCCCAAAGGGCAGAGATGCTTGTGAGCAGAATCAGGCAAAGGTTAAAAAAGAGGCGCTGCTTGGTCATAAGAAAAAGTGGACACGTTTCCGTGTCCACTCATTTTATACCTCTTCTTCCGTTCCGCCAGCATCTTCCGCCGAACCGCCATCGCCGCCGCCAATTTCAAGCGGCAGGGCAATTTCGCCGGTCATGGATTTCTGACGAATGACGGCTTCGATCTCGCCCATCAAATCGGGATTGGTGCGCAGGAAATCCTTTGCGTTTTCACGTCCCTGACCGAGGCGGACATCCCCATACGAGAAGAAGGCGCCGCGCTTCGTGACAACCTCGAACTTGGTTGCCAGATCAAGCACATCGCCAGCCTTGGAGATGCCTTCGTTGAACATGATATCGAACTCAGCCACGCGGAACGGCGGAGCAACCTTGTTCTTGACAACCTTGACGCGGGTGCGGTTGCCGATGACTTCTTCGCCAACTTTGATAGATTGAATACGGCGGACATCAAGACGGATGGAGGCGTAGAACTTGAGCGCCTGACCACCCGTGGTGGTTTCGGGATTGCCAAACATGACGCCGATCTTCTGGCGGAGTTGATTGGTGAAGATGACGGCAGTCTTAGTCTGGTTGATGGCGCCGCTCAACTTGCGAAGCGCCTGAGACATGAGACGGGCCTGCACGCCCATGGTGGCATCGCCCATGTCACCTTCAATTTCAGAGCGGGGTACGAGAGCGGCAACGGAGTCAATGATGACGACATCCACCGCGCCAGAACGGACGAGGGTCTCTACGATCTCGAGCGCCTGCTCACCAGTATCGGGCTGGGAGACGAGCAGGTTGTCAATATCCACACCGACGCGGGCGGCGTACACGGGGTCGAGGGCATGTTCCATATCAATAAAGGCTGCGGTGCCGCCCATTTTTTGCGCTTCGGCAACAATGTGCTGACAGAGCGTGGTTTTACCAGAGGACTCTGGCCCGTAAATTTCCATGATGCGTCCGCGGGGAACACCGCCCACGCCGAGGGCAATATCGAGGGAGAGCGAACCGGTCGGGAAGACTTCGGTGACCATGGCTTGCGCCTTGCCTAACGGCATGATGGAGCCTTCACCAAAATTCTTGATAATGTCACCAACGGCTTTATCAAGCATGGCGCGCTTGGCAGAGTCCATGTTGGAATTGTGAGATTCAGCGGGTTGTTCGGTTGAGCGGGATTTTCGGGCCATTTTTTATTTCTCCAGTACAGGTGTATAAGGTTGAAAAATGTATGTTGCGAGAGTATAGCACAGATGTTCAGTGCGTCAAGGGAGGGGGAAGGTTCCAGGTGTCAAGTTTCAGGGTTCAGGTATCAAGTGTCAGGTTACGGGAGAGGCGTGGGAGTGGCGGAAGGAAGAAATTCCAGAGTGGGCGCGGGGGGGCGTTCGGTGCTGAACCCGTTCTTTGCATCGAACTTAAAGTATGAGATCTGTCCGGGGAAGATCTCCACCCAGGTTTGCCTGTCACGGTCTTCGTCACCATAGCGGAACGAAATTTTGTAGATGCCCGCAGGCAGGTCACCCAACGCCAGGTTCTCCTGATAATACGGGTCGGCGTTGACCGCGCCGCCTTTGCCGTAGGTACGCGCTTCAAATAATTTACCTGTGGCTTCCGAGCGCACGTCCACTTTCACCTGCTGGATCAGTTCGCCCTTGTCGTTCATCATGCGCCCGACGAGCACACCCCAGCCTTGCGGAGGAGCGATCCATAACTCGGGGTTGTAGGTATAGAAAAAGGAATTGCTGGGAAAACGGACTTCAAAGTGGACGTGAGGTCCCGTGGTTGCACCGGTGGAACCGACAAAGCCGATGACCTCGCCTGTTTCCACGTGCTGACCTTTGATCACATTCATGAGACTCATGTGGGCGTACACTGTATATAGCTGCTGGTCGTTGTACCCAAAATCATGACGGATGGCAACGGCCAGCCCGTACGGGTCACTTTGGTTGCCGGGGGTTTCGGTGAACAGACCCCAGCCCGTCCACACGATGGTGCCGGGGCCGGCCGCCAAAATGGGCGTGCCTTCAGGAGTGGGGATATCCACACCGGTGTGGACGATGTTGCGCCCGAAGAAAACGCCGCCGTAGCGATAGTCTGCGGAGGGCCAGTTGACCTGGTCCGCGGCGATGGGGCGGGCAAAGTAGAAGTGATCGTAGGGAGACATTGCCCAGGGAATTGGGTAGAGGGGCGGACGCCAGGCGGAGACAGGTTCTGCGCCCGGGGTGGGGAGATTAAATTGAAAGGGTACAGGGGATGGAGTGATGCCCGCTTCGATCTGGACCTCGGACTGGGCGGCTGTTTCGATGGCGATCACGGGCGTTGGGGTGACTCCACCGACTGGGATATTTGAGCAGGCGGAGAGTAACAGGAAAAGGGGGAGGAGCGTTTTTTTGAGTTTCATTTTTTTAATAAAAGACTATGTTACCTGTTTCGGCAGGCCTTACAGTCGCAACACATCGCCTACGGGGTTGCTAAAGAAAGGGCGCCTGTGCTCAAAGTCCTTCGACTGCGCCGCGAAAAGTACGCGGCTCCGCTCAGGACGGAGTTTATTGACCTTGTTGTGCAACATAAATGTTGCGGTACTTTTTTGTGTGGTGTCCTTCGACTGCGCCGCTCAGGACGGAGTTTATTGACCTTGTTGTGCAACATAAATGTTGCGGTACTTTTTTGTGCGGTGTCCTTCGACTGCGCCGCTCCGGCGGAGTTTATTGACCTTGCTGTGCAACATAAATGTTGCGGTACTTTTTTGTGTGGTGTCCTTCGACTGCGTTCCTCAAAGAGCATTTGTCACTGCGCTCAGGGCGGAGTTTTTGTGACCTTGTTATGCAACATAAATGTTGCGGTACGACGTGTGGTCTTAAGGAATGATGGTGGGAGGCGTGGGGGTTTCGGTGGGCGGCAGGGTGGGCGTGGGGGAGAGTGAGGGGGTGGCGGTCTGACGCGGGGTGCGGGTGGGGCGAGGCGTGGGCGTGTTGGTGGGGGTGTTGGTGGGGGTGAGGCTGGGGGCAAGCACGCGGGTCGGGGTGATGAGGGCTTCGATGGGATAGAGTTCCTGCATGGCTTCGTACCATGTCATTCCGCTGGTGAGGGCGAATTCGGTGAAGCGGGCGCCGTTGTAAAAGGTGCGCCAATTTGGAAGTGCGGGAACCCGCTCCCAGCCGTAGGCAGAGGCGAGGGAGGTTACATCGAGCCAGTAGCCTGAGGGGACGGATGCATATTCGCCGCCTTGTTCATAGGTGCGGGGGTCGAGTTCGTAACGGGCGCTCAAATTCCAGGGGGCGTTGTGGATGGGCTCCCCCATTGAGCCATCCTGCACCCAGCAGCGGATATAGACGCGCCAGTAGGTTTGCGCGCCGATATCTTCGCGGAGGGTGACCATCCAGCCGGCGTTTGCCATGAGGGAGTTGATGGCGAAGGCACGGCCAGTGTAGAGCCAATCTTCTTCCATGCCGGGTTCGAGGCTGGTGGTGAGAGGGACGAAGGCGTTTTCCAGGCTGGCCAGCGCATCCCAGCCTGCTTCGGTTGTGATGCGGCTGCGCAAGGCGAGGAAGGATTCATCGACGAGGTCGTGAAGCTGGGGATAGGGCGCCTGCACATCGGCCACGGGGACAACGTACCAGCGTTGGTTGGGAACTTCGGCGCCAGGGGTGACGGCGGGCGCCCACAGAATAGGAGGCACATCGCTGGCGGCCTGAGTGAAGGACGCAGGCAGGGGATTTGGAAGTTCGGTGAGCCCCCATGCCAGCCCGCGGACACGTCCGCTTAATGGAGAGGGCGCGAGCAGGAGCCTGCCTTGCAGATCGTAGGAGGTGATGTAGTATTGATTGGGGGCGTCAGTAATGGCGATGATCCTTTGGGAGGTTTCATCCCATGCGCCGATGAGTCCGTCGCCGATCCAGTGGGCGGCGCGGGTGGGTTCGTTCGCGTTCCAGATGTACAAGCCGCTGAAGCCGACCGTCTGCGAGGTGGATGACCATAAGAGCTGGGAGCCGTCTTTGTTCCAGACGGGGTAATTCTCTGAGGCGAAGGGGGTGTTGCTGAGGTTTTGGTAGCGGTCGTCTCCTGCGAGGTCGAGGCTGGCGAGCCAGACATCGCTATCGCCGCCGCGGGTGGAGATGAAGGCGACGTGCCTGCCATCTGGCGCCCAGACGGGAGAATGATCGGAGGCGGGGTTTTGAGTGAGGGGGATGCTTTCTGTGGCGGGGTCTGTGACGGAGATGACGGAGATTTCGAGGTTGTCGTTGAGGTAGGTTTCGTAGACGAGCCATTGTCCGTCGGGGGACCATGAGGGGGCGGAGTCGTATTCGGGTGTATTTGTGATGGGGGTGATTTCGCCTGTGGCAAGGTTCATGATGTAGAGGTCCCAGTAGCCGCTGCGGTCTGAGGCGAAGGCGAGCTGGGTGCGGTCGGGGCTGAGGGCGGGGGCGATGTCGTTCGATTGGCCTGTGGTGATGCGGGTGAGGGGCAGCCCTTGAGGCTGGATGATGAAGAGGTGGGCGTATCCGTTCTCTTCGATGGAGAGGTAGATGGTGCCGTCATCTTCGCCGTTGAATTGAACTGGGGCTGGGGTGTTGGTGGATTCGATGATGACTGGTTCGGGGGAGCTATTGGGGATGAGGGTTGGGTTGGCGGGGCTTGAGCAGCCGACAAGGATGAGGGCGATGATCACCAGGAGGCTGCTCACCTGCACTGCAACAAATGCAGTGCGGCGCAAGGGTCGGCATAGAACAAGAACGCCTCGCAGCGACATGTGCTTGTGAAGAGCAGGAGAATGCAGGGGCATGGATAATGTCAGTTATTCGGAATCAGGCGCGGGCGGGGTGTGAGGCGCAGGTTCTACGTTAAAGGTGTGCTGCTGCGGGGTGTGGGAGGGGCCGTCTGGATAATATAGTCTGGCGTTGAGGGTGTAGGGGTTTTCGAGTCCGCCGCGGAGGTGCATGGTGAATTCGAGTTTCCAGCTCATGGGTTCGACGATGTTGGTGGATGCGACTTCGTCTCCATGGGCGTTGTGGAGGGCGACTTCGATGTAGGGGCGTTTTTGAAAGGGGGTGATCTCGATGTTGACGCGGATACGGCGGCCGTCGGGGTATGGCTGTGCGGTGAGGGCGGCAATCTTTGTTTCTTCTGGGACTGCGCGGGTGAGGTTGTCTTCGGGGAAGAAAAATTCCATGGGTGGGATTATACCCTTAGCCAGTTGGTGGTGGATGGTTGGTGGTTGGTAGTTGGTGGTGGGTAGTTGGTGGTTGGTAGTGGATGGTTAGTGAACAGGTGAACAGTGAGAAGTGAGGAGTGAACAGTAAGCAGTGAACAGTAAGCAGTGGGCAGTGAGTGGGTTAGGGGTCGAGGGGGGATTTGACGGCGTTGGCTCCGCGTTGGAGGACGTGGGTGTAGATCATGGTGGTTTTTACATCCTTATGTCCGAGGAGTTCCTGGATGGTGCGAATGTCGTAGTTGCTTTGAAGTAAATGGGTGGCGAAGGAGTGGCGAAGTGTGTGGGGAGTAACGTGTTTGTCTATTTTTGCGATGCGGGTTGCCTGTTTTATGGCTTTTTGGAGTACGGTTTCGTTTAGATGGTGACGCTGGGTGGTGCCTGTTCGAGGGTCTTTGGAAAGGTCGGAGGCAGGGAAGAGGTATTGCCAGATCCATTCTTTGCTGGCGTTGGGGGATTTTTCTGCTATGGCGCTGGGGAGGTGAACGGTGCCGAAGCCGTCTTGCAGGTCTTTTTGGTGAATCAGTTTTATGTGTTGGATATGAAGCCGAAGGGGTTGGTGCAGGCTATCTGGGAGGATGGTGAAGCGGTCGTTTTCTCCTTTTCCGTCGCGGACTACGATTTGGCGGTTGTCGAAGTCGATGTCTTTGATGCGGAGGCGCATGGCTTCCATGATGCGGAGTCCGCCGCCGTACATGACTTGGGCGATGAGCTTGGGTGTGCCGGTGAGGCTGGCGATGAGGCGTTTGACTTCTTCTTTGGACAGGACGGTTGGGACGCTTTTTGCTCGTTGGGGGCGATAGGCGGCGAGGATGGTTTCGTCGAGGGGGATGCGGAGTAGGTGGCGATAAAGGAAGAGGATGGCGCTGAGGGCTTGATTTTGGGTGGAGGCAGAGACGTTGCGTTCGGTGGTGAGGTGGGTGAGGAATTGCCCGATCTCGGAGGTGCTCATTTCTTTGGGGTGGCGTTTGTTGTGAAAGAGGATGTAGTCTTTGACCCACTCTGTGTAGGTTTGTTCGGTGCGGGGGGAATAGCGCTTGAGGCGCAGGGCTTCGCGGTATTGGTCGAGTAGTTTTTTGGCTTGGGGTGGTTGGTTCATTGATTGCCTTCTAATCTGAACGGTTGTATAATTTTGATTATAAGATATAAGATGTTATACGGCTACCGTCCGTATAACACCCCGCAGGGGGGTGTTTTAAGGATTAAAGCCGTATAACTCATAGTTAGGTGCTTCGCTGAAAAGCAAAACCAAGAGCAAATACAAAATCAGG
>Ga0172373_10001942_pt1 | contig 32636 bp, 25 predicted proteins | sample Lak10m_2_FD_114546 | JGI IMG/M metagenome (GOLD analysis project Ga0172373, IMG submission 114546) | Freshwater microbial communities from Kabuno Bay, South-Kivu, Congo - kab_092012_10m | ecosystem: Environmental > Aquatic > Freshwater > Lake | place: Democratic Republic of the Congo...
CCACTTTCTACTACTACATTAATAACTTTAGCAGAAATACCTGTTACGTTTTCTTTTTTGTGTTCGGGTAGAATAGGGGAGTTGTCTTCAAACCACTGTGCATTATCTCCAATGGTTTTAATGCGTTTTGATGCTTCCATATCTTTTACAGAAACAATGGCTTCATAAGTTCCTTTGTAACCAATTGGATCGTTGTAGGTTTCAATAAATCCATTTACCACATCAACTGCAGACTGGTTATCTTTTGCCCAAGCAATACTATACGTGTCAAAATCTTTTAAGCTTCCTGTTTTATAAAACGTAATTAGCTTAGCTAATGCATCTTTTTGAGTTTCATTTTCTGTAAAAGGGACAGCTTTTTCTAACCAAAAAATAATTCGTTCAATCGCCGAGTTATACATTCCACCAAGCTTCCAGGTTTTCTCAACTAACTTCCCGTTTTCTTTAATCAGCTTAGAATTTAAGCCTGGCATCACAGGCGTTTTGCCATTTAGTTTATTAGCATCTTTATAAAAATCTTCTGCTTCTTTTTGAGTTAAGCCTTCGTAGTAATTTACTGCCGAAGATGCAACCAAATCATACTTTGGATCGAGATTTACTTTTTTTGCTGCAAGTGTTGGATTAAATACTATTTCTGAAATGCGTTGTTCAAACTGAACTAATGTTTCACCATTTGATATAGGCAAACCAACCGAACTTGATTTAGATATTAAATCAGTAAAATACGTTTTAGAAAATTCAGGTAATATTTTATCGCTGCTGTAATGATGATGAATTCCATTTGAAAACCATACACGCTTCGCATACACTTCAAACTTTTTAAAATCCTCAGATGCTCTATCACCATTGTAACTTTCATAAATGGTTTCAATGGTTTTACGAACCGTTAAATTGTATTTGTAATTCTGATCCCACAAAATATCTCTTCCGCATAAAGCAGCTTCATACAAATAATAAATCAATGTTTTTTGCTGTAAAGATAATTCCTCAAAACCCGGTACCTGATAACGTAAGATGCGCAGATCTGCAAACTGCTCCGCCTGAAATTGAAAGGCAGGTACTGAATCTATTACACTATTTTTAATAGAGTCGTTTGCTTGAATTTCAGTAATATCACTGATATCTTTTTGATTGTTTTGGCATGCAATTAAAACTAATGCCAATGGAATAAATTTAAAGTTGCTCTTTTTGATCATATACTATTTTTAATTGTACGTTTTAAGAAAACCAAAAATAGAAGATTTGAATTGATTTTAAAAAATAAATTCAATATGATTAAAATTTTATTTTTTGATGTTTTAATTCAAAACATTTAATCCAATTTAAAATTGAAATTTATAAAAACTATTTTTTTAAACTTATTTAATTTTAAACCTCAATCCCGCATACAGCATTCTTCCATAGATGGAACCCCAAACCATAGATGCATCAAAATATTTGCTGAAAGCTTGTTCAGAGGCAACTATAGGGTTGTTTTGCTGAAAGTTTAATGCATTTTCTACTCCTAAATAAAAATGCCATTCCTGTTTTTTCTTAAGCACATAAGTTAATTGTGCATTCACATTAAAATAATCCGGCGAGTAATTTCCTCTTCTGTATTCATTAGGATTATATTGTGTATTAGGTAATCGTTTTCTTCCAAACCATTGAATAGTTAAGTCACTCAGCCAATTTCCTTTTTTGTTTTCGTATCCAAAATTTAAGAATGCACGGTGTTTTGAAACAAGTGCTTTTTCAAGTAATGCATTACTAAACGATGATTTATTTTCTACAAAACGATAAGCAGTTTTTACATTCAATCGTTTATAAACTTCCCAGCCGAATTCAACTTGTGCAGTGTTGCTGAATGAAACTCCATTTAAGTTGTAAAAAACTGCTTTTTGTGCATCAGCATCTAAATCAACGATAAGTTGGTTTTCAAAATCGGTACGATATGCATCAAAAGTTACGTATGCATCTCTGAAATCCAATTTAAATTTCTGTGTATAATTTATTCCGTAATTCCAAGCTACTTCAGCATTCAATCCATAAGGTAAATTAGCGTTTGAAGGTTGAATTTCAAAAACTCGTGCACTTGCCATCAATGATGTGTTTTCAGCCAACAAATTTGGTGTTCTTAAAGCACGGCCTCCCGACAAGCGAATAACAGATTTACTTTCATTGAAAGCATAACGTAAATGCAGACGTGGTGTAAAAAATAATCCATAATAATTATGATAATCTGCACGAGCTCCTGCAACCAAATTGAATGTTGTTAAGTAGTTGTAGGTGTATTCTACAAAAGCACCTGGCACTTGTTCAGTTCGTTTATAATTAGTTGTCTCAAATTTTTCGTTCATTGCATCCATCATAAAACTGCTTCCGATTTTGTATTTGTGATTTGTGTTGGCAATAAAACTTTCAAAAATCAAATTAGCATAGATGTTTTGCTGAATGCCCGAATAAGGTCTATTACCATAAAAATTATTTTGCTCATGATTAGAAAAATTCAACTGTAACCCCATGCTTGTTGATGGTCGTTTAAACACATAACCGTTTTTTGCAAAGGCATCAAATCGTTTTGATTGTATTCCGATTTTATAAAAAAGAGTTGTGTCACTAACTGAACTAAAAAACTTTTTATCCTTTCCACCGCTTCTATTATCATCAACATAACTTGCGCCAAATTGCCCTTCAAAACCTTTACGTGTTTGATACACCCATTTTTGCAAAACATTTACTTGAGTGCCGGTTGGAATATCCATAAAACCATCACCATTCATGTCTTGCTTTAATGGGTTAGAACTTGCGTGAAGCAATAGATTGGAGCTCCACACATCTGTCAGTTTTTTTGAAAGATTCAAATTGTATTCATTCCTTGCATTTGCGTTTACGTAAGCATTAAAAAACAATTTTTCGCTTGTTTCAGGATTTTGCAATTCGGTATTTATTTGTCCTGAAAAACTTTCGTAACCATTGATAACAGTGCCTGCACCCTTGCTTAATTGTATAGATTGTATCCATGTTCCGGGTATAAAATTTAATCCGTAAATACCTGCAAGTCCACGTAAATAGGGCATATTATCTTTTGTAATCATGGCATATTGGCCAGATAAACCAAGCATTTGAATCTGCTTGGTTCCGGTTACGGCATCAGAAAAATTAACATCAATGGAGGCATTAGTTTCAAAGCTTTCGGACAAGTTGCAACAAGCTGCTTTCATCAATTCGCGCTGATTTAAAACTTCTGTTTTAATGGTGTTCATCATCGATAATTCAGAGCCGGTTGTTCGGTAAACAATCTGAACCTCTTTCAGTTGTTTGATGTCCTGAAGAATAATTAAAATAAATTGTTGAGCAGTATCCACTTCAATTGTATCGGTTGTAAATCCAATATTCGAAACAATCAATTGATTGCTCAATTTACTTTTTGCAAGTTGAAACAAACCATTGTTGTCTGAAACAACAGGTTCATTTGATGCTTGCCATCTAATCATAGTTCCGGGTAATGGAAGAGAGTCTGCATTTCCATTAATTTCAACCACCTTGCCTTGTAGTTTTTGCTGGGCATAAAAATGATGAAAACTAAAAATGGAAAGCAACATAATTAAGATTGCTTTCATTTTAATCAATAGTTATTTATTACACTTTTGATCTTTGTATTTACAGCAATCAGGTAAATTAGAATAGGCTTCCTGATCAGTCTTTAAATTGGATGTTTCGTGCCCTGATTTTGCAATTGACTGTTGAATTTGTTCTTCGGTAACTTTATCCGTTCTGTAAACAATGGTTAAATTTTTTGTTTTTTCATCCCACGATGAATTTTTAACGCCTTTAATATAAGCTGCGTTTTCAATACGTTTTTTACATTCTCCACAATTGCCTTCAACTTTTATGTTAATAGTTTTGATTTCTTTTTTTGCTTTCTCTTGAGCAATTGTATAATTGATCAAGAAAATTGATGCGATGATTAAAAATATTGTTTTCATGTTTTTTTGATTTTAATTAATTTGATTTTTGTCAGTTCGAGCGAAGTCGAGAACTGAATTTTTTTTGCTTGCTGAGCGAAGTCAAAGCAACAAAATATACTTTAACAGTGGTATAGAATTAGATAAACCACCATCATAAATTTAAAATCAAATCAAGTAAGAACAAACCAATTTTATTATTGGCGGACTTTTTCCGGGCGGAATATCAACGAATTCATAAAAGGAAAAATGAAGTGTATTTATGAAAGAATATTCATCAAAAAAAGAAACAATAAAGAATAAATCCTGTATTGAGTGGTTTTTTAAAAAATCAGTTATAAATTCAAAATTAACTAGGGAATTTTCTTTAAACTGAACGCACTTTACAACATCTTCGCAGCAATCGTCCTCAGCTTCTTCAGTTTCGTCGCAACAACAAGCTTTTTGTTTGATAAAATAGTTATCTGAAGAAATTTCTCCTCCACAAAAATGGGTGAAACGCGTTACTCCTAATGATTCAAAAGAATAAATAAAGAGTAAAGCAAATAAAATTATTTTGTGGAAAACTTTCACATAACAAAAATAGTAAATGAATTTAATGTTCGGCGTTAATTTTTTGCAAATGTTTAAATTCGCATTCTGAAAAAGTAAATTATACTTTTTTTGTAAGTTGTTTTGAATTCTATGGAAGTTAATGATAGTTTTTGCAATTACAATGGCCATTTAATAAGTATTTATGAGCCTGTTGTATCTTTTGCTAATCGCGCATTTCGCTATGGCGATGCACTTTTTGAAACCATTCGTGTAGTGAATGGAAGAGTAATGTTTTTAGTAGATCACATGAGAAGAATAAAACTCGGCATGACTACTTTGAGGATGAATGTTCCTTTGGATTTTAATGCAGATAATATTACCCGATTGATTTTAGAATTGATCAAACAAAATAATTTACAAAATGATGTGCGGGTTCGTTTAACTATTTTCAGAAATGAAGGAGGTTTTTATACTCCAAAAGTAAACGATATTTCTTTTTTAATTGAAACAGAGGAATTAGATGGACAGGGCGGGTATAACTTAAACGAAAAAGGTTATGCAATGGAAGTGTTTCACGATTTAAAGAAAAATAAAAATAAGTTGGCTAACTTAAAAAGTGCAAATGCCTTACTTTATGTGTTAGCAGGTATTTATAAAAAAGACATAAAGATGGACGATTGCATTATTGTTAATGAAGACAGTAATATATGTGAGGCGATCAGTTCAAATTTATTTATAGTTAAAAACGGTGCGCTTTACACTCCGGCACTTACTGAAGGTTGTGTTGATGGAGTAATGAGAAAACAAATCATTAATATAGCTCAGCAAAACAGAATACTTTGTTATGAAATTCCAATTGTATTTAATACGATGATGAATGCTGATGAAGTTTTTTTAACGAATGCTGTTCATGGAATTAGATGGGTTGAAATGTATAAAACTAAAACCTATACCAATAAAATGGCTATTTATTTTAATGATAAATTAAATCAGTTGGTTACTCAATAATTACTAAAAAAAATCAATAGCAAACACTTAGATTATGTTGCATAAGAATTTTAAAAATATCGATCGCGTAACTTATGGAAGAGGTTCATTCAGTCAGTTAATGCAAACAGTTGATCCAATTCGTAAAGAAAATAATAAGTATTTTGTTTATGTTGTTGATCATTATTTTCAGGATAAATCTTTAAAACATCAATTACAAAATTTACCTGAAGATTTAATTTATTTTATTGATGTTGATCCACATGAGCCAACTACAGAACAAATTGATCAATTACGTGATGAAATACTTGCAAAAAAAGGTTTACCAAGCGGAGTAATTGGTATTGGAGGAGGTAGTATTATGGATATTGCAAAAGCACTTTCGTTAATGCTTACAAACGAAGGTTCATCTACACTTTATCAAGGATTAAACTTAATTAAAAAACCCGGAGTTTATCATTTAGGTGTTCCTACCATTTCCGGAACTGGCGCAGAAGTTTCTATGACAGCTGTGTTAACAGGTCCCGAAAAAAAATTAGGTTTAAAATGCGATTGGACTGTTTTTAATCAAGTTATACTTGATCCTGAATTAATTGAAAGTGTACCAACAGATTGGTGGTTTTATACCGGAATGGATACTTATATTCATTGCGTTGAATCTGAAAGCGGAGTAAGAAACAATGCATTTAGTTTAGCTTATGGTGAACAGGCATTAAAACTTTGCAGGGAAGTTTATTTAGGAGATAAATCGGGGCAAACCTCTGAAAATAATGATAAACTAATGGTAGCATCTTTAATGGGCGGTTTAAGTTTAACGTACAGTGAAGTTGGTGTTTGCCATGCTTTAAGTTATGGTTTATCAAAAATTCACGGTACTCGTCATTGTTTTGCAAACTGTGTAATTTTTCAGCATTTAGGCGACATTTATCCAAAGGGTCATTCCGAATTTATGAATATGCTTAAGTTGCATAATATTGAATTGCCTCAACAATTAAGTAAAGATTGGGATGATGCTACGCTGACAGCTATGGCTCAGGTTTCACTTAATTTACCTTTCATGTGGCACCATGCTTTTGGTGATAACTGGCAGGAGAAAGTAGATTTAGATTACATCAAAAGTTTATTCAAACGACTTTAATCCGTTATTTTTTTATTTTTACTAAAAATAATTGTTTATGAACGTTTTTAGTAAATCATTTTTATTTTTCCTATTTCTATCAAACTTTGTTTTTGCTCAAACGGCCCAATCCGTAAAGGATTCAAGTCGTTTATTAAAAATTGAGTTTCCGGAAACAAAACCCGGAGATGAAATCATTCATCATTTAGGTTATTCTTATTTATATAATGAAACACATGAACAAGCATCTTGGGTTGCTTATGAATTAACAGCTGCAGAAACTGAAAAAGCAGTAGAACGTTCCAATGATTTTTTTCCTGATAAAGCAGTTAAAACTGGCACATCAGATAATCCTGATTATTCGGGTTCCGGTTATGATCGAGGTCATTTAGCACCTGCGGCCGATATGTGTTGGTCTGAGCAGGCAATGAATGAATCGTTTTTATTTGGAAACATCAGTCCGCAGTTGCCGGCTTTCAACAGAGGTATTTGGAAAAAGCTGGAAGAGCAGGTGAGAACCTGGGCAGTACAAAATAATGCCATATACGTTGTTACAGGTCCAATATTACAAGATAGTTTAAAAACAATCGGCCCAAACAAAGTTTCAGTGCCAAAGTATTATTACAAAGTAATTTTAGATAATGAAGGCGATGATAAAAAAGCAATTGGCTTTGTTTTACCAAATTTATCTTCGATAGAACCATTAAAATCTTTCGCAATGACAGTTGATAGTGTTGAAAAGTTAACCGGAATTAATTTTTTTGCTGCATTACCGAAAAAAGAACAAAAAAAATTAGAAGGGAACATTTGTATTGAATGTTGGTCGTGGGAAAAAATGAAAAAACGAGATCAGAATCATTCAAAAAAAGTAGATTCATCGGAAAGTACTCAATGCAAAGGCATCACAACAAAAGGAAGTAGGTGTCAAAAGAAAACTCAAAATGATAATGGGTATTGCAATTTACACGAAAAACAAGCTGATTAATTTTCTTTCCCGACTTCAAAATTTTTTAAATTATAGAAAAAAATCAAACATTTTTATCTGACTCAAAAAATCAAAATCTTAAAAGTCACGTTTCTTTTTTAGTTCTAAAACTAAAAAATATTGAGTTATATAAATTATAAAAAATTGAGGGAGTTTTTGTTATTAAGGCAAGAATGCTTTACGAACTAATAATCTACTAATACATATAAATCATTAGAAATTAGAAAGATTAGTAGAAATACTTATATGACTGGTATTGCCAGCAGCGTGGTATTTTGTAAAGGCATAATTCACATTAAATTTTTTAATTTTAATTCCAAAGCCTAAACTCAATCCTACCATTCCGCCATGATCAGGTAACTGCATTTCTTTTCTTCTTCGGTAATTATAACCAATGCGTAATTGGAAATTTTTTCCCGGACTTAATTCCGCACCAAATAAAAAATGACGAAACAATTTATCACTTGTGGTTCTGAATTTACTTGTTTTAATTTCTTCTCCGGTAAACGGATCTGTTGTTGCGGTTGAAGAATTAGGGTTAACATAAGTCAAATCCCATTTATTAATATTGTCATAATTAAATAAGAATCGGATTGGTGCTTTTGCCAATTTTTTGGATAAACCAAAGTTAAATTCAGGAGTAATTTTTTCAATGGTATTTCCGGAATAACTTTTCCATTGATAACCAAAGTTAGATAAAACTAGCGCAACTGTAAAATTCTTATTTCTGTTTTTATATGTAATACCGGCATCTACTACATTACCAATGGAGCTGAAAGTGTAAAATTTTGAATAAATAGTTTTTAAGTTAACACCCCAACTTAAAAGCGAATCTAATTCATTACCATATGATAATGATAGATTATAATCGTTAGCTGTAAATGTTCCTTGCTGCATACCATACTCATCACTTTCAATAAATTTACCGTAGTTTACGTTTTGCAAGGAAAAGCCAAAATGACCGATACTATCTACTGATTTTACATACTGTAAATTATAAAAATTAATATCGGCAACATAGTTTATGTAACTCATTTGAATTTTGTTGCTCATCAATTTATTTAACGATGCCGGATTTTGTAAAACCAATGAAACATCATCATCTTTTAAACAAATTGTACTACCTCCTAATGCTGCGGTACGAGCCGGAACAGGAACTTTAATAAAAGAATAGATACTTTGCCCGCCAATTTGAGCAAAAACTGATGTTGAAATCAAAAAATATAAGAATGCAATTTTTTTCAATGAATAAATTTTGTAAACATTATAAACTCATCATATCTTTTAGCTTAACAGCTTGTCTTCTACTAATTTCTACCTGTTCTCCACCTTTAAGTTTAACCATTAAGCCACCGTTAAACCAGGTTTCAATATTTTCAATCCATTTTAAGTTAATGATATGTTTTCTGCTTGCCCTGAAAAATGTTTTAGGGTTAAGGCGAATATCTAAGTTATTTAAGCTTCTTAAAATTAGTGGGCGATGGTTGTCAAATAAAACCCTAACATAATTTCCTTCGCTTTCGAACAAACGGATGTTTGATAATTTTACAAACCAGCATTTTTCGCCATCTTTTACAAATACCATATCATCATCCAAAAATGGAGTTGAATTTTCCTTTTTACCATCTTTGTCTTCTTTTGCAAAAAGTTTCTTTAATGCATCATTTAATCTATCTTTTGATACAGGTTTAAGCAGATAATCTAGTGCGTTTACTTCAAAAGCCCTTAATGCAAATTCATCATACGCAGTTACAAAAATGACTTCTGGTAAACCTGAAATCTCTTCAATTAACTCTAATCCAGTTTTTCCGGGCATTTGAATATCAAGAAATAATACATCAGGTTTTAATTGGTTTATTTTTTCTTTAGCATCTTCTGCATTAGAGCATTCACCAATTATTTCTATGTCTTTATGTTCTGCCAATAAGCTTTTTAATTCTTGTCGAGCTAAACGTTCATCATCAATTATTAATGCTTTCATCTTTTAAATTAAATTGTTTTTTGGAAGTATAACGCGAGTTACTACTTTATTATTTTCATTATTAATAGTAATTGTTGAAGAATTACCAAAAAGATATTTTAGTCGTTCGTTGGAGTTTTTTAAACCAAATCCACTATCAGTTTCAGAGTTTTCTTGATATTTACCATCATTTGTAATTGTTATTTCCATTTTTTGATGAATTACCTTTGATAGAATAGCAATAGTTCCTCCTTTTGGTAACTTTGAAATTCCATGTTTAATAGCGTTTTCAACCAATGTTTGTAAGAGCAAAGGCGGAATTTGAAAATGATTGGAATCTTGATCTTGTTCAATATTAAAACTCAAACGTTCTTCATATCTTATTTTTTCGAGTTGTAAATAATCAGATACCAAATTTAATTCATCTTTAAAAGATATAAGTTTGTTTTTTTCCATCATTAAGGTATTTCTTAAAATATTGGAAAGTTGAGTTACCGCTTCTTTTGCTTTTATTGGATTTTCATCTATCAATGCTCTAATACTATTCATAGAATTGAACATGAAATGTGGATTTAATTGAGATTTTATTTTATTTAATTCGGCTTCTTTCATGGCAGCTTCCCATCTTAATGTTTTCATTTCTGCCTGAGTATAATTCATTAAAAAATGATACGCAAAATAAGCTAAACTCCAAAAAAAGAACACAAATGCGTAGTTAATTACATTGGCAACCATATCTATTACACCAATTTCTTCTACTTGTATTTTTAATGCTTTTTGCAATATGAATTCTGCAAAATAAAAAATACCTGCATTAATGAAGGAACCCAGAATAACCAATGGGATCTGAAAGTAAATTTTTACTTTCATCAAATTTGATTTAACTACAACAAATCGGAAACTGTGAGTAATACCAATACCAATTGGTAACCAAAAAAGATAAATTAAAATTTCGTTGCTCTTTATTTCACTCTGAAGTATAAAGAATATTAAATTTAATAAAACGTAAACCGACCAACCCGAAAGCTGACAAATCCAATAAAGTTTACTTTTTGACATTTATGGGTTTTTTTATTTAAATTTTTCGGTCTCGGAAAGTGAGTTCATCACTTTTTGTTTTAATTCTTCTTTAAATTCGATAATCTTATTTAGTAAACTAGTGTTTCCGGTTGCAATCATTTGTGCAGCTAAAATTCCGGCATTTTGGGCTGCATTTACAGCAACAGTAGCAACAGGAACTCCATTGGGCATTTGAACAATAGAGAGTAGTGAATCCCAACCATCAATCGAATTGCTTGATTTTACAGGAACGCCAATTACTGGTAATGGGGTTAAAGAAGCTACCATGCCAGGCAAATGTGCAGCACCGCCAGCCCCGGCAATAATAACTTTTAGTCCTCTTCCGGAAGCATTTTTTGCATAGTCAAACATGCGTTCAGGAGTTCGATGAGCAGACACGATTGTTATTTCGTAATTAACACCTAATTTTTTTAGTACATCAGCAGCATCTTTCATGATGTTTAAATCTGACGCACTTCCCATAATTATTCCTACTTCCATTATTAAATAAATAGTTTAATTAAAAATCGTGACTAAGTTGATTTGTAGCTTTTTGCAAAATTTCAAAAGCGTTTTCGGCCATTAAATTTTCTTTATCTAAGGTAGGATTGATTTCTACCATTTCAAAGCAAGCAATTTTTTTACTACGCATAATATAATAGATTAAATTACCTGCTTCTTTTTCGGTAATTCCATTTGGCACAGGTGTTCCGGTTCCGGATGATATCCTTGAATCCATACTATCCACATCAAAACTTACATAAATTATATCACAACTATCTAAATAATTTAAAGATTCGATTGCAACTCTTTCCACAGCTTTTTTACGAATTTCCTGCAATGTAAAAATTCTAACTTTGTTTCTTTTTAATAGAAAATCCTCCGGTGCTTCATAGTCTCTTAGTGCGATATATACTAAATCCTGATAATTTATTTTAGGACAAATTCCACCTAAGTTTTTTAGTTTTTCCCAAAACTCAGATGTTTCATCATCTAATTTATTGATTTGTTTCTCTTTATTGTCTTCAGCTAAACTGCAAGCTATTGGCATACCGTGCATGTTTCCGGATGGGGTTGTATATGGAGAATGAATGTCAGCATGTGCATCAATCCAAATTACTCCTAAGCGTTTATTTGGATATGCCATTTTTAATCCGGCAATTGTGCCAATTGCAGAACTATGATCACCAGCCAAAACTATTGGAATTGCATTTTCTTTAACAATAGTTGTTTTTAATTCGTTAGCAATTCTTTCATTTAAGGTAAAAACACCTTTTATTCGTTTTGCATAGTCGTGTACAACAGGTTCTAGTAATAAATGATTTTCACTTTTAACTTCAACCGTTTTGAATTTTTTAAAGAACGGACTTCCAAAATCAAGTGCTGCAATTTTAATTGCATCAACTCCTAAACTTGCGCCTCTTGTTCCTGCTCCAATTTCTGATTTTACTTCTATTAATTTTATTGGCTTTATCATGTTGTGTACTATCTATAAATTTAACTATTAAGGTTTTAAAACTTTAGATTAAAACCATTTCGCTTATTAATAAAAATTAATTTTTTGAAAAGATTACACTTTTTACATCTTCTAATATATCAAATGCTTGAGCCTTGTCTTTTCCTTCAGCGTAAATACGAAGTAAAGGTTCTGTACCTGATGCTCTTAGCATTGTCCAGGTGTTTTCATCAAAGAAAAACTTAAAGCCATCTAAATCTTCAGTGCGAATGATTTTATATTTACCAAATTGTGTATAGGCTCCTTTTTTGCAGTTTTCGATGATTTTGTTTTTTAATTCATCTTCAATGTGCATATCGTTTCTTTCGAACCAAAAAGTTCCGGTTATTGCATACACTTCTTGAATTAACTCATCTAAACTTTTGCCTGATTTTGCCATAAATTCCCATATGGTTAAGCCCATCCAGATTCCGTCTCGTTCAGGAATATGACCTTTAATGGCTATTCCTCCACTTTCTTCGCCACCAACAAGAACGTCCTCATTAAGCATAATATTGCAAATGTATTTGAAACCAATTTTCACAACATCTAAAGGCAAACCATAATGTTCGCACATGTTTTTAAGTTTTACGGTTGTTGAAAATGCAGTACATACTTTTGCTTTTTGGTTTTTGTATTTAGCTAAATAATGAACAAGCAATAAAATGATGTGGTGTGAATCCACAAAATCTCCTTTTCCATTGTAAAAACCAATTCTATCGGCATCACCATCCGTACATAAACCGCAATCTATGTTTCCACTATTTTTTATTAAATTGGAGAATTCGGTTAGATTTTTATGAATGGGTTCTGGAGCCTGACCCTTAAAACTTGGATTATAATCGTCATGCAAGTGAATGATGTCAGGAAATAAACGTTTCATAACACGCTGACCAGCGCCATACATGCTGTCGTAAGCCAATCTTAATCCTGAGTTCTTAATAGCATCCAAATCAAAATTCTCTTCTACGCGCTTTACATATAAGTCTTCCAAAGGAGCTAAAACACGTAACCCATTGTTGTCTGCCACATGAAAATTTATAGCTTCATAGTTTACACTTACTTTTTCAGGAATTGTATCTTCAATCTCCTGAACTTTTTCAGGTGTTAATGGCCCGCCATAATGACCTTTTAATTTATAGCCATTGTAGGATGGGGGGTTATGACTTGCCGTTAAAATAATGCCCAGGCTTGCTTTGTAATGTACAGTACCTAGCGATACCATTGGAGTTGAAACAAAACCTTGTGATTGATAAACTTTTATGCCATGAGCAATTAAAACCTGTGCAGCTGTATCGGCAAATAATTCACCTGCAAAGCGGCAATCGTGTCCCAAAACTACAGAAGGTTCTTTAAAATTTTTTTTTAACCACAATGCTGTTGCGTCAGTTACTCGTGCAACATTTTCTGATGTAAATTCTTTTGCAATAATGGCTCTCCAGCCATCAGTTCCAAATTTAATTTTCGTCATAAATCTCTAAATTATTTTTCTATGATTTGTTTTATTTGTTTGAATTAACAGTAGTTAGTTGGGTCATGGCCATCATTTCCTTCATGGTTTTCTGCAAACCATCAGTTGAGCCGTCTAAGAAAATTACATTTCCTTTACCGTGTTCTGCAAAATTTTTAACGGATTCTGTCCACATGCTAAACAAAATAAACGAAGGGTCCAAATTGGCATCATTCATCAACCTTGCAGCACCGGACATCCCTTTTGCTACTTCTTCTCTAAACAAGGCTATACCTTGCCCGCGTAATTGAGCAGCTTCTTTTTCTGCTGATGCAGCAATTTTTATCGCGTTTCCTTCTGCTTCTGCTGCTTTTGTTTTAGTTATTAATAAAGCCTGTCCTTCGTTTTCTGCTGCAGCTTTTAGATTATTGGAAGCAACAACTTTAGCCATAGAACGCATTACTTCTTCATCAAAAGTAATATCGTTTAATTGTAAATCAATTAAGTGATAACCCCAAGATTCTAAAGTTTGGTCTAATTGATCTTTTACTGCTTCAACAATGTCACGTCTCAAAATAAGTACTTCAGCTTGTTTTTTTGTGGCTACAAATGCACGTACCGAACCTTCAATAGAACGAACTAATGCTTGCATAAGGTTTTTATCATCTAAAAACTTAAAAGCAACATTTTTTATGGTTTCTTCTTTTTGGTCAAAAACAGAATACAATAACATAGCAGTAAAATTTACATTTGCCTGATCAATGGTAACCGCCTGAAAACCTAATTCTGCAGATCTGTTTTGAATACTGATTTGTTTGTACACTTTTTCAATGATTGGAATTTTAAAATTTAAACCCGGCATCAGGGTTCTATTGTACTTTCCGAAAATGGTTGTTACCGCAACAGTACCTTGTTGAACGGTTTTAAAACTTGTTAGCGCAACCAACACTAACAAAACGATAATTGGTATTAACATTTTATAAAATTTAGGCATCTAAGCTACGAAAAAAGCATCAAATTGATTTATGTTTTGTATTAACGGAAAGTTATTTTGGTTTAAAACTTTATAAATAAAAGATAGAGATAAAAATCTTTTGAAATAAACACAATGAAATACTTCTTATTTATGAGTTAAATTTATTATATTCGCGCCCAAATTTTTATTTAAAATCATGTCTGAAAATATTGAAAACAAAGAACCGGTTGTCGATGTTCAACAAACAATGGATAAAGCTGAATTGTTTTTTGATAAAAACAAAAAAACGATTGGGTATGTTGCAGGGGCTGTAATTGCTGTTGTAACCTTAATTATGGCTTATAACATGTGGTATATTCCAGAACAAAATAAAGAAGCCCAAACACAAATTTTTGTTGCCCAATCTTTGTTCGAAAAAGATTCTTTTAACTTGGCATTAAAAGGAGGAAATTATAACGGAACAACTTTTACCGGTTTGGAAGAAGTTGCTGAAAATTATGCATCAACACCAACAGGCAAAGTTGCAAAATACATGGTTGGCGTATCTTATTTACAATTAGGAAAGTTTCAGGAAGCAATAGAAAATTTGGAAGGATTTTCAAGTGATGATATTATGCTAACTTCTATTGCAACAGGAGCAATTGGCGACGCTAAAATGGAATTGAATAAGGTTGATGAAGCAATTAAATATTACGAAAAAGCTGCTGACATCAATACCAATAATTTTACAACTCCCATTTATTTGAAAAAAGCTGCTTTAGCTTATGAGAGTAAATCTCAATTTGCTGATGCATTGAAATTATATGAGCGTATTCAAAAAGAATTTTCAAAAGCCACAGAAGCCAGAGATATTGAAAAATACATTATGCGTGTAAAAACGCTTGGAAATATTTAATTTAAATTTAAAACTGTAAGTTAAAAAGGTGATAGAAAATATCACCTTTTTTATTTTAATAAAATTATAAAAATGAATTTGCTATCCGTTGAGCAATTAAGTAAAAGTTTTGGAACAAAGGATTTATTTAAAAAAATTTCCTTTGGAATTAATTATGGTGAAAAAGTGGCCCTGATTGCTAAAAATGGTCAGGGTAAATCAACATTAATTAATATTTTAAAAGGCAAAGAAATTCAAGACGAAGGAACTGTAACGTTTAAAAAAGATTTAAAAATAGGTTACTTAGAACAACAACCCGTTTTTGATTCATCAAAAACAGTAATGGATGTTTTACTTTCCGACGCAAATGAATTTTCAATTGCCGTTAAAAATTATGAAACCGCATTACATTTACATAGTCAAAATCCTGACGAGAGAAATAGTAAATTACTTGATGAAGCCATCTTTAAAATGAGCGAATTAGATGCCTGGAATTTTGAGGCAAATTTAAGTTCGATTGCAGCTAAACTTGGATTAAAAAACTTAAATCAACGAGTAGGAGAGCTGAGTGGCGGACAAATTAAACGTTTAGCATTAAGTTGTTTATTAATTAATGAGCCCGAATTATTGGTGTTGGATGAACCCACCAATCATCTTGATATTGAAATGATAGAATGGTTGCAACATCATTTGTCAAGTTATTCAAAAAGTATATTGTTAATTACTCACGATAGGTATTTTTTAGATGAAGTGTGTACACAAATTATTGAATTGGAGTATGGAAAATTGTATCATTACAAAGGAAATTTTCAATACTATATCGAAAAAAAAGCTGAACGAATAGCCATTTCAGAATCAGAAATTGATAAAGCTAAAAATTTATACCGAAGAGAATTGGAGTGGATTAGAAAAATGCCAAAAGCCAGAGGTACAAAATCAAAATCCCGTATTCAATCATTTTATGAAACAGAAGAAAAAATAAAACAAACTAAAACGGAACAAAAAATAGATTTAAATGTTAAAACAAATCGATTGGGTTCTAAAATTTTAGAATTAATAAATGTTTCAAAATCTTTTGGTGATAAAAAAATCATCAATCATTTTTCATATACTTTTAAACATGGTGATAAAATAGGATTGGTGGGTAAAAACGGAAGCGGAAAATCTACTTTATTAAATATTATCATGAATAATTTGCCTTTTGATCAAGGTAAAATTCAAACTGGTGAAACGGTAGTTTTTGGATATTATTCTCAAATGGGAATGAAAATTCAGGAAGATAAACGCGTGTTAGAAGTAGTAAAAGATTTTGGTGAATTTATACCTCTTGCAAACGGAACAACAATTAGCGCATCTCAATTGCTTACCCGATTTAATTTTCCACCGGATGTACAATATGGATTTGTTTCAAAATTAAGTGGTGGCGAGAAAAGGCGCTTATATTTACTTACCATTTTAATAACAAATCCTAACTTTTTAATACTTGATGAACCTACAAATGATTTAGACATTGAAACATTACAAACCCTCGAAGATTTTTTAGTAGAGTTTAAAGGCTGTGTTTTAGTAGTTTCTCACGATCGTTTTTTTCTTGATAAAATAATAAATCAGGTATTTGCTTTTCAACAGAATGGAGAATTAAAAGAATTTCCTGGCAATTATACTGAATACAGAAATTGGCTTGATGAAGAACAGGAAAAAGAAAAAACCATTAAAGAAAATACTTCAGTTGAAGTAAAAATTGAACCTATAGTTCAAGAAACAATTTCAACTAAACAAACAAAAAAACTTAGTTATAAAGAACAAAAGGAATTGGAACAAATTGAACTGGAAATTGAAAAATTGGAAAATGATAAAAAGCTATTTACAGAAGAACTTTCAACGGGTTTACTAAACATTGAACAACTAACTAAAAAAGGCGAACTATTAAAACACATTGAAGAAACACTAGAAATTAAATCTTTACGTTGGTTGGAATTATTGGAAAAAATTGAAAACTAATACATAGTTTCAATCAGGAAATTTTAGTTAAATTTGCACTTTTTTACTTTAAATTTTAATAATTAATACTATTCTTTTTGAAAATCTAATCAAAACTAATAATCACATCATTCTATATAATATAATTTAAATAACACAACTCAATAAATTACCTAATAACCAATTTAAATCAAATGAAAAAAATCTTTACACTTTTAACATTCCTTACACTTATTAAATTCAACAGCTTTTCTCAGGGATTAACATGTAATCAAGCAATACCAATTTTTTGTGTGCCAGGTGGAAATGGGTTAACCATACCGAATGCCGTTAATACAAATGCTCCGGTTGGTCCAGACTATGGTTGTTTATCCAGTCAGCCTAATCCGAAATTTTTTTATTTAAAAAATACTTCACCTGGACAATTGACTTTTCAAATTAGTCAGTTTAATTCAAACAGTAATCCACTTGATGCGGATTTTATTTGCTGGGGACCATTTACAAACTATTTCACAATGTGCGACAGTTTAATTTCGTCAAAAATTCATAGTTGCAGTTATAATCCATCTGCAACTGAAACAATGACAATCAATTCCAATTCTGCCGGGCAATATTATGTGTTTATGATTACAAATTATGCTAATGAAGTTGGTCATTTTTCTATCGCTCAAACAAATGGTCCGGTAACTGATTCTACTATTACTTGTCCAAATGAAGTCATAATTAATCAAACTAATCCAACTTGTTCTAATTTATCAGACGGTAGTTTAACAATAAGTAGCGTTTTAGGTGGAGTTGCACCATATACTTATTCATTAAATGGGGGTGTTTTTACCAATAATAACACATTTACCGGTTTATTTTACGGAAATCATTATTTAACAATTAAAGATGCAAATAATTGTAGTTACAACAGAACTGTTACGTTAAGTGCACCAAATCCTGTAAGTCCATTTTTTGGAAATATCAATCAGTACATTTGCCCGGGTCAATCAATTTTTTTACCCGATTCATTAATAAATGGAATAGTTGGTACATGGTCTCCTTTTCCAAACAGTACTCAAACTACAACATATACTTTTACTCCAAACCAAGGGCAATGTGCAATTCCTGATTCAATAACAATTTATGTACATAATTTAACTGTTACCGGAAGTAGTAGGGTTACAGACTGCGGAGATAGTAGCGGCTTTATTAGAGTTGACTCTGTTATAAATGGCATCGCTCCATTTTCTTATTCGATAAATGGTAATCAATTTCAGTCGGATGTTTGGTTTTTTGATTTAGCAGGTGGTAATTATAATATAGTTGCTTTGGATGCAATTGGATGTAGTGATACAATTAGTTTTAATATTCAACATGTTTCGCCATTAGTATTGGATTTTAGTTCCGTAAATATAGATTGTACACCCTTTCAAAATGCTACAGTAACAGCAACTGCAACAGGTGGTTCAAGTCCTTATGTAATTGATTGGAATGAAAGTGGAATTAATTCTCCTGTTTTTAATGTTACTCAACCAGGTATTTTTAATTGTGTATTAACAGATAGCGATAACTGTTCTTTTCTACAAACAAAAACAATCGACACAATTGCACCTTTACAAATAACCATAAATAGCATAAATACCCATTGTAATCAAAATATAGGTTCTGCAACAGTTGTTGTTACTGGAGGTACACAACCTTATCTCTATATGTGGTCTAATGGTAGTTTTATGCCAACAGCAGATAGTTTAATTTCAGGTCAATACATTGTACAAGTTTACGACTCTAGTCGTTGTAATAATTCTGCCGTTATTAATATTAATCCGATTGATGGACCAATGATTAGCAGTATCAATCAATCAAACATCAGTTGCAGTAATTTAAATAATGGTGCTATTAGTATCAATGTAAGTGGCGGCCAGGCACCCTATAATTATTTTTGGAATACAGGTGATACAACAAATTCTGTAATTAATCTTGCTGAAGGGGTGTATGATGTAACTATTAAAGATGCTCAAAATTGTGTATTTGCATCTACATTTGAGGTTATTCGACTGCCTGAACCGGAAATTATTTTTTCTATTAATTACCCTTATTGTGGTTTATCAAATGGATCAGTAGATGTTCAATTATTAAATGGAAATCCTCCTTTTACTTATACTTGGCCAACTATAGGTCAAACATCATCTACCATTTCTAATTTATCTGCAGGAATTTATCCATTAAATGTTATTGATGGTTTTGGTTGTTTATACACTAAAACAGCTCAAGTTTATAATATTGGAAATGCTATAACTATTTCTTCAAATTCAATTATACCAGCAAATTGTGGAGCTCAAGAAAGCGGAGCAATTGATATTAATGTTATTGGATCCAATGGTCCTTTTACTTTTAATTGGTCTAATGGAACAAGTCAGGAAGATGTAAATAATTTACCATCAGGAGAGCACCAAGTGCTTGTTACAGATAATACACAATGTTCAAATATTGCTGGTTTTTATATTCCTTCAACGATCCAGAGTTTAAATTATGTTCAAGAAATTTGCATGGTAACAGTTGATAGCTCAAATTTAAGAAACCTTATTATTTGGGAAAAAAATCAAACTCAGGGAATTAAAAGTTTTAGAATATACAGAGAATCTTTTAATGATAATTATTTACCGATTGCAACAATTCCTTACAACACTATTAGTGAATATTATGACTCAATTGCAAATTCTGAACAACGCTCCTGGAGATATAAAATTACTGCTGTAGATTCTTGTGATATCGAAACACCTTACAGTTTACCAAGTAAAACTATTCATTTAGTTCAAAATGCTAACGCTAATGGTGATTTTGATTTAACGTGGGATTTTTACGATGGTTCAAACTACGATATGTTTTATGTATGGAGAGATGATCCTTCAACCGGTTGGGTTCTAATTGATTCTTTACCTTCAAGTGTTACAGTATATCAAGATCAAAATGCTCCAAGTTTAGATTCAAGATATTTAATTGAAGTTGTTTTAGTTAATCCATGCGTAAGTTCTTTGAAAACAGCAGTTCCAAATAATACCTTAACAACTGTTGTTAAATCAAAATCAAATATTAGAAATAACAGACAAGCTGTTGGAATAAAAAACAATGTAAGTTTCGGGAAAAATTATTTTTCAGTTTATCCTAATCCTACCTCTGGATTACTTACAGTTGAAGTAAATAATACTGAACAATTAGCAAATACAACAACTTTACAAATTGATAATTTATTGGGTCAACCTATTTTAAGAGAATTGATTACAAAAGATAAAACAAATTTAGATTTGACTTTATTTAATAAAGGTGTTTATTTAGTTAGAATTAATTCAGGAAGTAATTATTATATCAGAAAAATTATTGTAGAATAATATTCTTTAATAAAATTTCGTAAACATTCCAAAGGCAGCTCTAAAAGCTGCCTTTGGAATGTTGATAGTATCTTCTAAACGAAAGTAAACAGAGCAAATTAAAATAAAGAGTTTTTAAATTTTAAATCAAAAGATCCTTTACCAATAAATTGGTTTTGCTTTCTTTCAAAGTTTGTTCAAATTCTATTAATAAATTATCGGAAGATTGAATATAATCTTGATGATGTGTATGCATCTCGTTTACCCCTTTTTGCTCTATTGCATCAATTACATAACAAACACTTAATTGCTGTTCACTCTTTCCAGGTTGATAACGAATAATCTCTTCCTTATCAAAACGAACAGGATTAAAAATTCCCGTTTCTACAAAATCTTCTACTATTGGTTTTATCAATCGAACGGGTAAATCTAAATCGTGGGCAATTTCATCTAAACTCATTGCTTTTTTGCCTTCAATAAAATTTTTCACAACTCTGGATGCAGTTAAAATGGCTACCATTTTTTTATAGCGATGACTTACATTTAAAATTTCGGATTTTAATTCAAATTGATCAATGTGTTGGTAAGCATAAGCCAATTCAGCGCCAAACAAAACTACATACCAACTGTACTGAACCCAAATTAAAAACAAAGGTAATGCAGCGAAACTGCCATAAATAGCATTATACCTGGCAACACCAATTTGAAAATTGATATAGGTAAACTCTAACAATTCAAAAAGAATAGCAGCAACAATAGCAGCATAAAAAGCTGGTTTTACCTGAACTTTGGTATTTGGTAATACAACATATAAAAATGTAAATAAACCGGTAATAAGTAATAACGAAAACAATCTTAATACTATTCCAACAATTGCTTCTATTGGTTGTAACCATTCTGTTGAATGAATAATAGAATCTAACTGTGAACGGATAATTACTGTAATACTTCCTGAAATGATAATGAAAATAGGGGCAATTAATAATATGGAAAAATAATCGGTAAATTTTCTAACATAAGATCTTGGTATTTTAATTTCCCATATATCATTAAATGAATCTTCAATATTTCCTAATAATTTCATTACTGACCACAATAATAAAATAACACCAACACCTGCAATTACTCCTCCTTTTGCATTATTCAACATCACATTGGCATAATCAAATACCTGTGTCAATACATCTTTTTGCTGATTAAAATCACGTAATAAATTTTGTTGCAATGTTTCCTGAAAACCAAAGCCTTTTGCAATTGCAAATGCAAGTGCAATTACCGGAACAATTGAAAATAGTAGGAAGTATGTTAGTGCTGATGCTTTTATTAAACATTGATCTTCTTTAAAACGTTTTACTGATAAAGAAAAAACACGAATTTGCCGAACAATCAATCCTTGGTTTTTATCGAGCTTGTTTAATCTTACTTTCCACAATTGATGTTTAATTAAATGGGTGTAAGATTTAATTTTTTCAGTCAAACCAGGCATTTAGTTTTTTTTACAAATTTAAACGAATTTAATAAAAACATTTATGTATAACTTAACAAGATAAATTTAACTAAATGTCACTTCTAAAAAATCTACTTCATACCATGAGCAGAAAAGAACTTTTATTAAAAAGTCCGGCTCAAACTTTAAAAAGTAACTCTTTGTTTTACGATTTATCTGCTCAATTAATTTCCGGTGAAAAAATATCTTTTAAGCAATTTATAGGAAAAAAAGTATTTATTGTAAATACAGCATCAAAATGTGGGTTCACTCCACAGTTAAAAGAGCTGGAACTTTTATATAAAACTTATCAGGATAAATTAATAGTGCTAGGATTTCCTTGTAACGACTTTTTATTTCAGGATCCTAAATCAAATAAAGAAATTGAAGAATTTTGCTCTGTAAATTATGGAGTAAGTTTTTTACTTTTTGAAAAAATGACATTGAATAAAAATAATTGTTCTCCTGTTTTTGAATGGTTATGTTCCAAGCATCTTAATGGATGGAATTCGCAACAACCCACCTGGAATTTTTGTAAATACCTGGTCAATGAAAATGGTCAACTTGTTTTATTTGCAAATTCTTTGGTGAAACCAACAGATGAAAGAATTATTTTAGAAATAATTAAATAATTTCGTACAGTAACTGAATAAATCTACCATCTAAACTCTTAAAAACAAGATGTCAGGTCGAGCGAAGTCGAGACCTGCATTTGTCGACTTCTCGACTTCGCTAGAAGTGACAAATTAATTGGTGGTTGAGCGTAGCCGAAATCACATTTGATAGGATTTTTTTCGGTGCTTCGGCTACGCTCAGCAACCGAAAAAAAATCTTCAATCAAAAATCAGAAATATAAAAATCTTAAAACAAGATGTCAGGTCGAGCGAAGTCGAGACCTGCATTTGTCGACTTCTCGACTTCGCTCGAAGTGACAAATTAATTGGTGGTTGAGGCTCTCTAAACCATCATTATCCTTACCCTTCGAGTACCTCAGGGTAAAATCATCCACTTGTTCTCATTCAAAAATGAAAAATAAAAAGATGTAAACAGGATTCTACATGTAGATTTTATTTTTAATTTAGTTGATGATGAAATACTCATTAATCATTTTTTTATCACTCTTTTTCTTGTCTTGCAAAAAAGACAATTCACTTCCTGAAAAAGTAGATTTAGGTTACGATTATTTTCCTGTAAAAATAGGGCAGTCGCTTATTTACGATGTGGATTCAATAGCATATTTGCAACCTAGCGGTGATACCATCATTGAAAAATTCAGAATAAAAGAAAGCATTGAAAGTGTTTATAAAGACAATCAAAATCGGGACACTTATAAATTGGTTCGTTATAAAAAAAAGTATCAGACCGGAGTTTCCTACGATCAATTGACTTGGGAGCTTCAGGATGTTTGGTCGGTTAATCTTACCAGCACAACTGCCGAAGTATATGAAGAAAATCAACGTTTTATTAAGTTAGTTTTTCCTGTAGAAAAAAATTCATCATGGAATGGGAATGCCCAGAATAACATAGGAGAATGGAAGTATAAATATACCGAAGTTCATCAGCCATTAAGTTTAAATGGTTTACAATACGACAGCACCTTAACAGTAACTCAAAAGAAAGAAAGCACAGCCATTTATTATAAAAATTACACCGAACAATATGCAAAAGGCGTTGGCATGATTTATAAAGAAGTTTCAGATTATACATTTAAAGTAGTAAATGGTATTTTATATCCGGGAAAGATTTCCGAAGGTGTAATATATAAAATGAAACTTGTAGAACGCCAGTAATGATTGCTATATATACATTTGGATTTTCATTGCTTAAAAAAACAGTTCTGTTTTTTGTTTTATTCTTTCTTTTTATCGGAAGAGTATTTTCACAAACCGATGATAAATTTTACGTACAGTTTACGGACAAAAACAATTCACCATTTTCAATTCAGCAACCGCAATTGTATTTATCGCAAAAATCAATTGATAGAAGAGCAAAGCAGTCGATCTCAATTAATGAAAGTGATTTGCCTGTAAATCCAAATTACTTGGCAAAAATCAAACAACTTGGTGCAACAATTCTTTATCCTTTAAAATGGATGAATGGTGCAGTGATTCAAACAAGCAGCCCACAAATTTTGGATTCTGTTTTAAATCTTTCTTTTGTAAGTTCAAACAAAACGGTAAACCGAATCCGACCTATAAAGAAGTTAGAAGAAATTATTGAACCCATTTCAACTGAAAAACAAAGCAACTCAACTTTACCATACGGAAATTCATTGAACCAGATTGAGATGTTAAATGGAGTTTGTCTCCATGAAAAAGGATTTACCGGTTCAGCAATGACCATTGCAGTTTTTGATGCCGGATTTGCAAAAAGTAATCTGCATACTACATTTGATTCATTACGAAATAACAACCGATTATTAGGTACAAAAGATTTTACTTTTTTAAATCCAATCGATGTTTTTGACCCAAGCACATCTGGTCACGGAACCGCAGTTTTAGGAACCATGGCTGGTTATTCGCCAGGAAATTTAGTGGGTACAGCACCTTCTGCTAACTATTGGTTAATCAGAAGCGAATACGCACCTAATGAATATTTAATTGAAGAATACAACTGGGCTGCAGCTGCTGAGTTTGCGGATAGTGTAGGGGCAGACATCATTAATTCATCTTTGGGTTATTCAACTTTTGATGATGTAACACAAAATCATACCATGCAAGATTTAAATGGAAAAACTTCAGTTTGCAGCAAAGCAGCTTTACATTGTGCCCGCAAAGGAATGATTGTTTGTTCAAGTGCCGGAAATAGTGGAGGGAGTTCTTGGCCAAAAGTTGGGTTTCCTGCTGATGCTGATAGCATTATAACTGTTGGCGCAGTAGATGCCAATCAAAGCATCGTCGGTTTTAGTTCCGTTGGCCCAACAGCAGATGGAAGAATAAAACCGGATGTTATGGCACAAGGTCTTGCATCGGTTGTCGCAAACAGTAATGGTGCAATTGGAACAAGCAGCGGAACGTCTTTTTCTTCACCTATTTTAGCAGGAATGGTTGCTTGTTTGTGGCAATCTAATCCAACAAAAAAGAATAAGGAAATTATTGATGCTATTCGAAAATCAGGAAATATTGCTGATTCACCAAATAATCAATATGGTTATGGAATTCCTGATTTTTGTAAGGCAGATCAATTACTGAAGGGAATGGTTGAAATTAATTTAGGAAACGAAATTGTTTTCTATTCCTCTAATCCATTCACTGAAAAATGTGTGATATATTTCCCAAACGAAATTAAAAATTCATACATAGAAATAATGGATGTAAATGGTAAATTACTTTTTAATGAAAGCATCATTCAAACACAGAATTTTAATTACTTAAAAGAAATAAACATGATTAATACTAGTAATGGTGTTTATTTTTTGAAGATCTATAAAGACAATTCAAAATCAGATATTTTGTTTTCTAAGAAAATTGTAAAAATTAATTAATGGAAATTCGTTCAAAATCAGCCATCAATAAAATTATCATCGTAGCCGCTTTAGGTTATTTTGTTGATATCTATGACTTGTTATTGTTTGGCGTAGAGCGTACCGAAAGTTTACGCGAAATACTTAAAATGCAATTTCCGCAACTTATAGAGGCAGGTCGAGATATACTAAATCCAATTTATGGCAAATTATTGTTGAACTGGCAAATGGCCGGAATGTTGGTTGGTGGTATTTTTTGGGGCATACTTGGTGATAAGAAAGGAAGATTATCTGTTTTATTTGGGTCTATAATAACGTATTCAATCGCTAATATTTTAAATGGAATGATTAACTCTACCGATTGGTACATTGTGTTGAGATTTGTTTCCGGATTTGGTTTAGCCGGAGAATTGGGCGCCGGAATTACGCTGGTGAGCGAAAGTATGTCGAAAGAAAAACGAGGTTATGGCGCCACCATTGTTGCAACTGTAGGTGTGTTTGGTGCAGTGGTAGCGGGTTTCATGGGCGATGTTATAACCAGTTGGCGTTATTCGTTTTACCTGGGTGGAGTGATGGGATTAGCATTGTTATTTTTACGAATTGGTGTAATGGAATCAGGAATGTTTGATCACCTGAAAAAAGAAGAAAAAGTAAAACGAGGGAATTTATTCTTGCTTTTTTCAAATGCACGCAACATTAAAAAATACCTCTGTATTATTTTGGTTACCATTCCTGTTTGGTATGTAATGGGAACATTGGTGCTATTTTCCCCTGAATACGCTGTGTTATTAGGTTTACCAGTAAAATCAGTTTCGGCTGGTAAATCCATCATGTTTGCATATGCAGGAATAACCTTAGGTGATGTGGTTTCAGGTTTAATCAGTCAATGGATGAAATCTCGGAAAAAATCGCTGGGCATATTTTTAAGTTTAACAGTTATTGGTGTAATTGCTTATTTCAGCTTTGGCGGAAAATCGGTTACCACATTTTATTCCATTATTGCTTTTATAGGTTTTGCAACCGGTTACTGGGCTGTTTTCATCAGCGCAGCTTCCGAATTATTTGGTACAAATATTCGTGCTACAGCAGCAACAACAGCCCCAAATTTTGTAAGAGGTTCAACCATTTTAATTTCATTATTGCTTGATGTATTATTGGTTGCATTTTCAAAAGATAAATTACTGGCAACTCAAATTACAGGTGCAATTGTTATTTCAGCAGGCTTTATTGCACTCTATTTTTTAGAAGAAACATTTGGTAAAGAATTAAATTACATTGAACATGAATAAACCAACTGTAGTTATTGGCGCTTCCAATAATCCCGAAAGATATGCCTTCAAAGCGACTCAACTTTTAAGTCAGCACGGACACACTGTTTATCCTGTAGGACTAAGAGAAGGAAGAATAAACGATATTGAGATTATTACTCAAAAAAAAGTTTTTGAAAACGTTGATACGGTTACGCTTTATGTTGGCCCGGCCAATCAACCGGTTTGGTATGATTATATCTTATCATTAAATCCAAAACGAATTATTTTTAATCCGGGCACAGAGAATCCTGAATTGGTAAACTTAGCAAGTGCCAAACATATTGAATGCACTGAGGCCTGCACGTTAGTATTGCTTTCCATTAATAATTATTAAACGTAGCTTTTTTGTAATAATTTTTCTTTATTACGTACTTATCCTTTTAATTTCATGCGAAACTTCATCATCTATAAATCATCTGCTGGTTCTGGAAAAACATTTACACTTGTTAAAGATTATTTAAAAATTGCTTTAAGCGAAAATGAAAACCCACCTCAAAAATACAAATCGATTTTAGCCATCACTTTTACCAACAAAGCAGCGGCAGAGATGAAGGAACGGATTTTAGCTGCATTGAAAGATTTATCCGATTTTCCTTTTAGTTCAAAAGCTGAAACCCTTGGAGCATTACTTACGCAAGAATTAAATATCGATGAAGCAACTTTAAGTAAAAGAGCAAAAAATTTATTCAGCCACATTATTCATCATTACGGAAATTTTAGCATCAACACTATTGATAGTTTTACGCATAGCATCATTCGGAGTTTTGCTTTTGATATGAATTTGCCTGTAAACTTCAGCATTGAAATGAATGAAAAAGAAATCATTAATAAATGTATTGATAAATTAATTTCATCCATTGGGCAACAACCCGAACTAACTAAACTGATGCTGGATTTTTCTAAATCGCAAAGCGAAGAACAAAAAAGTTGGCAAGTAGATCAGAATATAAAGGAATTTGTAAGTGAATCCTTAAAAAATCCGGCAGCACAAAAACTCAATCTGCTAAAAGATTTTACCATAAATGATTTTATGGAAATAAGAAAAGAGTTGTTGGATTTTAAACTGAATTTCGAAGAACAACTGATGTCATTTGCTGATGAGTTTCATAAATTGATAAATCATCATGGAATTCAAAAAGAAGATTTTGCTAATGGAAATAAAGGTTTGCCTTCTTATTTTAGAAAATTAAAGGATAAAGAACTTTCAGAAAACCCCAACTCTGCAAATATTAAAAAAACGATTGAAGAAGATAAATGGACGGCTGCTAAAACCAGTAAACAAACCACAGCTTTAATTTTAAGTGTTGCAGATGATATCAAAAAAATATTTCACCAGGCAAATCAACTAATTCTACAACATCATTCGGAGTATTTAATTGCTGATAATGTTTTAAAAAATCTGTATTCATTAAGTTTAATCAATGAGGTTAAAAAAATCATTGAAGATTTTAAAAAAGAAGAAAATATTTTATTCATTAGTGAGTTTAATGAGAAAATTTCCAATGTTGTAATTAATGAACCGGTACCATTTATTTATGAAAAAATAGGGGAACGATACAGTCATTTTTTAGTGGATGAATTTCAGGATACATCTACACTTCAATGGCAAAATTTGCTGCCATTAATTGATAATTCACTTTCAGAAGGAAATTACAATCTTGTTGTTGGCGACGGTAAACAATCCATTTACAGATGGCGTGGTGGCGAAGCAGATCAGTTTCAGGCATTACCCAAACTTCCTACAATAAACAATACGCAATTAAAAACCAATTGGGAAAATACCTTAACCAATAGCGCAACTATCAAAAATCTGGATAATAATTTCAGAAGTAGTGTGAATATTGTTGAGTTTAATAATCGTTTGTTTACCTGGATAAGAGAAAATCAATTAGGAGTTGCCCAACAGGAAATTTATAATGAAATTGTTCAGCAGCCACTACAAAAAAACAAAGGTGGCTTAATAACCATTGATTTGATTAATAAAAAAACAGATGAGCATTCTCCTTATAATAAAACATTAAAATACATTCAGGATAGTTTGGCGAATAATTACAACTATTCCGACATTGCCATTTTAGTTAGAAATAACAATCACGGTAACGACATTGCAACTTATTTAAATGAGCATAACATTCCTGTTGTTTCATCGGAGGCATTGCTGCTTAAAAGTTGCGAAGAGGTTAATTTCATTACAGATGTATTAAACCTACTGGCAGATGTAAATCCATTAATACATGCTTCATCTGTTATCATGTATTTATGTAAACACAATATCATTAGTTCGCATAATATAGATGAAGCATTATTAAAAGTAAATCGTTCATTTTCACCTGAAAAAGAATTAAGGAATCTTCTTAAACAAAACGATATTCAATTTGATATCAAAAAGCTTTTGTTAATGCCACTTTTAGAATGCTGTGTGGAAATTAATGCTGTTTTCAAAATCAAGAAAAATAAAAATTACATTCAGTTTTTCTTAGATGAAGTTATTGCGTACACTAACCAAAACTCAAATAGCTTAACGGCATTTTTAGAACATTGGGAGCAGAAAAAAGAAAAATCAGCATTAAAAATTCCTGAAGACATTAATGCGGTTAAGGTAATGTCAATACATAAATCAAAAGGACTTGAATTTCCTGTGGTAATTTTGCCCTTTTGCAATTGGAAAACTTACCGACCTCAAAGTTTATGGATTGAAGATGATCAAGCCAAGCTGCCCGTGATGATTTTAGGAATGAACAAAAGTTTAAATAATACGAATTATGCAAAAGATTATGATGCTGAAAAAGAACGGCAGTTACTAGATAATATTAATATTTTGTATGTTGCATTAACACGTGCATCTCACCATATGCACATCATTTCTGAGCAATACAAAAAAAGTCTTGATGAAATTTTCACCATTCTTTCAGCTTTTGAAAATCACAATTACATTGAAGAAGATTTTGGTAAATCCTTAATTATTGGTGAACCACTTTTACATAATGGAAAATCAATAAAACCAAAAAACTTTGATTACGAATTGAATTTAGGAAATTGGGACAGAGCTATTGAAATTAAGAAATCAGCTGATTATCAAAGTGCAGAAACGAAAGAGAAAATCGAAAGCGGGATATTGATACATCAGTTACTCTCAAAAATTAATGATGTTGAGGATAGCTCAAAAGTGATTTATGATGCAGTGCTTGAAGGCATAATAAAACAGGAAGAAGCAAATGAAATAAAAAATCAAATTGAAGAATTGGTTAATCATCCTGAGGTAAGTAAGTTTTTTAATAAAAATCAACTCAACTATAACGAAACAGAGCTACTTACATCAACAGGAAAAGTTTTGAGACCGGATAGAATAATTATTGAAAAAGATTGTGTTGATATTATTGATTTTAAAACCGGTAAAAAATTAGAATCACATGAACAGCAATTGGAAGAATATGCTTTATCAATGAGTGAACTGGGCTATAAACAGATCAATAAATATTTGGTGTATATCAATCCAATAGAAATTATTAAAATTTGATATTACATAAGTTTTATTCGTGATTTTTTTTCAAATTAAAAGTTTATAAGTTTACATTGGTTTTATCATTAAATGCAATGAAAATAAATTATGTTATTAGTATCAGTTTAATTTTGTGTTTATTTTCTTTTTGTTCTCAAGAAAAGAAAGAGCTCATAAAATTAAAGGAACCAAATTCAGCAGCAGATTTAGGCGAATTATTATTCTTTGATCCGATTTTATCTGCTGATTCCACAATTAGTTGTGCTTCTTGCCACAAACCTCAATTTGCTTTTGCAGATAATGTGCCCTTTAGTTTTGGTGTTGATTCTCTTAAAGGAAACAGAAACACGCCCAGCGCTATGAATTTAGGCGATCGGTTTTTCTTTTTTCACGATGGAAGGGCAGAAAGTTTAGAAGAACAAGCAAAAGGGCCAATTGAAAATCCTATTGAAATGAATTTGCCTTTAACGGTTGCGATAGAGCGTTTAAAACGTCATCAGCAGTACAATGATTTTTTTATTAAACTGTTTAAACGCAGAGCAACAAAAGAAGATTTAACCTTTGCACTTGCCGAATACGAAAGAGGACTAGAAACAGCAGATACACCTTTTGATGATTATATGGCAGGAATAGATACACTTTTATTTTCAGAATCGGCAAAGCGAGGCAGATTGATTTTTAATCATAAGGCAAAATGTTTTGATTGTCATTTTGGCCCGGACTTTACCGCAGATCAGTTTCGGAACATAGGTTTATTTAACGGAAAAAATTTAAATGATTCAGGCAGATATTTGATAACAAAAAAAACTGAAGATATAGGCAAGTTTAAAACGCCTGGTTTACGAAATGTTACTATAACAGCACCATACATGCATAACGGAATGTTTAAAACATTAAGAGAGGTTATTGATTATTATGATAACCCAACTAAATTTATTTCCAATGCTGTTAACAGAGATACTCTACTATCCAAACCTTTAAATTTATCTGAGCAAGAAAAAAAAGATCTTGAAAATTTTTTAGCAGCATTAACAGATAGACGTTTTGTAAAAAAATGAGCGTGAAATTGATTTCATTCAAATTTCAGCATTATTGTATATTTGCCCAAAATTTTTAATTATGAAGTTTCATAAAGAAGGCTATGCCTCATTGTTTTTAGTTACATTTTTTGGCGCCATACTTATTTTTATTGCTCATTATTTTTTTCCTGATTTCACTATTGCAAAATGGTTTGCTTATTTAGTAAGCGGATTTTTATTGATTTCTATTCTTCAATTTTTTAGAAACCCAACTCGTACTTTCACTATTGGTGAAGATTTAATAATTGCACCTGCTGACGGTAAAGTTGTAGTAATTGAAGAGGTGGAAGAAGGAGAATACTTTAAAGATAAACGATTGTTGGTTTCCATATTTATGTCTCCCATCAATGTGCACATTAATAGATATCCGTTTTCGGGTTTAGTTAAATATTTTAAATATCATCCCGGAAAATTTTTGGCAGCTTGGGAACCAAAATCAAGTACAGAAAACGAACGAACAACAGTAGTAGTTGAACATAAAAACGGTCAACAAGTTCTATTCAGACAAATTGCAGGCGCTTTAGCTCGAAGAATTGTTTGGTATTGCAAAGAAGGGGATAGCGCTCAACAATGCGAGGAATTTGGTTTTATTAAGTTTGGTTCTCGTGTTGACTTGTATTTCCCTCTAAATACAACTATTAATGTTAAAATTGGTGATGTTGTAAAGGGTTCGCAAACAGTTATAGCAAAATGGTAATATAATTTGTTTCCAAAAAAAATCCCGATTTTTAGAAATCGGGATTTTTTTTGAATAAATAGAGTCTACTTAGAAACCTTTAAGTATTTGTAAATTATAATGTTAAACTTAAATTTTTATAATTAAATACAAGTTATTTATAGTAAAACATTAAAAACCTTTGCAATATTTAATTTATTTGTTCTTTTTTTGGCCATCAAAAAAAGAACCAAAAAAACTCCCGGCTGCATTATTGATTCCTTCCACTATTTTTTTCGTTCACTGCTTTTTGCAAGGCTACGCTGCGCAAAAATCTACGCGAAGCGAAAAAAAGTGGAACCTGAAATCAAAAACGCTAGGCCGGATCTTTTATTTTACCCGAGCGTGGCCACGAACAAACGCGGTGCCG
>Ga0172373_10001943_pt1 | contig 32623 bp, 21 predicted proteins | sample Lak10m_2_FD_114546 | JGI IMG/M metagenome (GOLD analysis project Ga0172373, IMG submission 114546) | Freshwater microbial communities from Kabuno Bay, South-Kivu, Congo - kab_092012_10m | ecosystem: Environmental > Aquatic > Freshwater > Lake | place: Democratic Republic of the Congo...
AAAAAATTTAATATTCCTATTAAAGATGCGTCTGCTCATAAGTGTTTATGTGAATATGTTGAGAATATCATTTTTAGTATAGTTTCCATAACTTCTATAATTGCTCTTATAAATAATTGTAAAACTATTAATTCAAAGATTGTTTCAATTGTTAATGATTATGTTGTTAAAGCTTGCAATGATAAACCCAAGAAAAAAGCTGTAAAAGGTGGCAATGGTGCTATTGTTCTTCCAAGTGAGTTTTATGGTATTGATTCAGGTCGTTATGCTGTAACTAATGTAACTTCTGACGTTTTACCAATCAATTTTGCATCAGGTGTTATGCGACCTCAAATCGGTGGTGCTAAAGATAAAATGGATGTTAATTATTTATGCGATTCGATTGATGAAATTTTAGCTAAACACGATTTAAAGGCTTCTTCAGCTATAAATAAAAAGATTGCTGAACTTATTCATAAATATCTATTATGTTTATTAAATAAATTGAGTAAATCAAAAACTCAAGTTTCAGCAGCTACCATCAAGAAAACTATTAAATCAAGCAAGATTTTTAATGTTTTTAAATAAAAATAATTCTAATTAAAGATAATTTGATTTATTATTATTAATAAGATGACTATTATTACTATTGATGGTAATATCGGTGCTGGTAAAACAACTATTTTAAATCATTTACACACTAATCATAATGTTTATATTGATCTTGAACCGATTGATAAATGGAAATCATTTTTGGATGATATCTATATTAACAAAAAAAATTATTTTAATTTTCAAATAAGGGTTTGGTTAGATCGTTCTTGGATTCAAGAAAAAGATAATTATTCAACTATTATAATGGAAAGAAGCCCTTATTTTATTAGAAATACCTTTAATGAATCGATGCTTAATAATAAATTGATAAGTGTTCAAGAAGGAGTTATAATGAATGAATTTTATGATAAAACTGATGAAATATGGAATTCTAATTATTATATTTATATTCGTTCATCCCCTGAAAAATGTTTAGAAAGAATTTTGAATCGAGGCAGAGAAAATGAAATGAATATTGATATCAATTATTTAAAAGAAATTCACGATTTACATGAACAAACTTATAAAAATGCAATCGAAGAAGGAAAAAACATTATTTTAATTGACATTGAAAATAAAGAAATTGATAAAATAACAAGTGAAATCATTTTATATATAAAAAAAATTAAGTCGTCATAATCTCTCTAATCTCTCTAATTTCATAATCGAAATAATTTTCGACATTATAAATCATTGAATTAAATTCAATAGACTTATTAACATTTCTTTTTCCTCTTTTGGTAGCATTAATTAAACATTTATTTTTATCATTTTCAAATAAAATTAATTGAATATCTTTCTTATCAATGATTTCTTCTATAATTTTCATTACTCTCATAAAAGTTTGATAATTGCACAAGCGAGGATCAGCGATGCAAATATCCCCTTCTTTTTTCCTTAAATCATTTATCAACTTACCATCAATAATATTTGAAATAAAGTCATCATAGAATTTATATTTACTATTCAAATATTCATTATAATAAGTTGTTTTACCACTTCCTGAAAGTCCAATTAAAATTAATAATTGCATTGATGATTATTGATGATTATTGATAAATAACAAAAAGTCATTTTTATTTAAAAATGGATTCTTTAATCAACTAAATTAAATTCAATCCAACCGTCATAATAACCGTTGGAATAATTGACAATCATGAATTTAAAAGTCTCGCTGCTGTTCTTAAAAGTCATCTCATATAAATGAGGAGAAAGGGAATCGTTGAAACCATATAAATCAGAATCTTCACATTCATAATCTTCTGGCAAATCAATCTCAACACAATTCTTAATAACCTTTCCAATCAAAGATTCAAATTTCGCATTTTCCCATTTTTTAAAATGACTCACAGAACAACAATCGCCAACTGCTAATAAATCAAAGTTCTTTAAACCATCCGTTTTAATCTTAATAAGACTGTGCGAATCATCATCATCCGCTTCATCATAAGAGATATCAACGATAGCATAAGAATGTTTTTCAAAATCAATGAACATCTTTTGTTAATAATTACCTTTAAAAATCAAAATCATTTTTTTATAAAAATGGATTTAATAAAAAATGATTTTAATTTTAATATAAAACTTTTAAGATAATTTTAAATATGGGTGATTCAACTGTCGATAATAAGTATAAGAAGCATGAACTGCGTAGTCATATCTATAGCAGACCTGCGATGTATATTGGAACTATTGAACCAAATACAATCGATACATTTGTAATTGATAATTCAGATAAGATTGTTAAACGTCAGATTACTTATATTCCGGGTCTTTTCAAGATTTTTGATGAAGCTATTGTTAATGCTATCGATCATTCTGTTAGAACTCGTAAAGATTTAAGTGATGGTAAAACTGATGTCAATATTGTTAAAAATATTCGTGTTCTTATCAATAAAGCAACTGGAATCATTGAGATCTTTAATGATGGCAATGGAATTGAGATTGTTAAACATAGTGAATATGATGTATGGATTCCTGAATTGATTTTTGGCGAACTCCTTACCTCTTCGAATTATAATGATGATGAGATTAAGACTGTTGGCGGTGTCAATGGTTTAGGTATCAAATTGGCTAATATCTTTTCTAAGGAATTTTCAATTGAAACAGTTGATCATATTCGAAAGAAGATTTATAAACAGACATTTAAGGATAATTTGACTATTAAAGAAACTCCAGAAATCAAATGTTGTTATAAGAAACCTTATACAAGAATTTCATTTCTTCCTGATTATGAAAAATTCGGGTTAAAGGAGTTATCTGATGATATCTATGATTTATTCAAACGGCGTGTTTATGATGTGTCAGCTTGTACTGATTCAGCTGTCAATGTCTTTTTAAATGATGTAAAAATTAATATTAAAGATTTTGAAAAATATGCTGAATTATTCTTAGATTCAAAAACAATTCAACCAAGATTTTATGAAAGCCCTAATGAACGATGGGAAGTCGTAGTTGCTGTCAGCACAACTGGCACACATGAACAAATGTCATTCGTTAATGGAATTAATACAATCAGAGGAGGCAAACACGTCGAATATATAACAAATGCGATTACTAAAAAACTCGTTGAAATGACATTAGCTAAGAAAAAGAAGACAATCAAACCACAACACATTAAAGATAACTTATTTATATTTATTAAATCAGTTATTGAAAATCCATCGTTTGATAGTCAGTCTAAGGAAACATTAATGACTCAAATAACTAAATTCGGGTCTAAATGTGAATTGTCTGATAAATTCTTTGAAAAGTTATTCAAATCTGGAATTATCGAAAATGCTTTAAGTGCAACTGAAGTAGTTGAACAAAAGAAATTGGCAAAGACTGATGGAAAAAAGGTAAGTAAAATTATCGTTCCGAAGTTAGATGATGCTAATCTTGCGGGAACTAAAGACAGTAGTAAATGTACCTTAATCCTTACTGAAGGAGATTCTGCGAAAACTACTGCTATCGCTGGTTTAAGTGTGATTGGTCGCGATTATTTCGGGGTCTTTCCACTTCGTGGTAAGATTATGAATGTTAAAGATGTTTCTTATCAAAAGATTAGCGAAAATGCAGAGATAACAGCTTTAAAGAAGATTCTCGGACTTGAACAAAATAAGGATTATACCACAGGTATCAATTCTCTTCGCTATGGTAAAATTATGATAATGACAGATCAGGATCATGATGGTAGTCATATCAAAGGTCTTCTGTTTAATGTCTTTGAAACTCTTTGGGGTTCTTTATATAAATTTGATGGATTTATGACATCTTTATTAACACCAATTATCAAAGCTACTAATAATCAGACAAAACAAGTTCTATCTTTCTATAATATGACTGATTATGAAAATTGGAATTCTCAAATTCCTAATAAAAATCAATGGAAGATTAAATATTATAAGGGATTAGGTACTTCTACCGATGAAGAAGCCAAAGATTATTTTAAGAATATGAAGAAAATCACATATAAACATACAGAACATTCTGATGAATCAATCGACCTTGCTTTTAATAAGAAAAGGGCTGATCATAGAAAAGAATGGTTATCTAATTATAATAAAGACGAAGTCTTAGATTATACTGAAGAAGTTGTTGAATATGAAACATTTATTAATAAAGATTTGATTCATTTCAGTAATCGCAATCTTGAAAGATCTATTCCAAATATTATGGATGGTCTCAAAGAAAGCACCCGAAAAATCTTATTTGCTTGTTTCAAGCGTAAGTTATATTCGAATGAAATAAAAGTCGCACAACTTGCTGGAAATGTGAGTGAAGTTACTGCTTATCATCATGGTGAGAATTCCCTACAAGAAGCAATTATTGGAATGGCTCAAATATTCGTAGGCACTAATAATATTAATTTGCTGACTCCCAATGGTCAATTTGGAACAAGAATTCAAGGCGGTGAGGATGCCTCATCCCCAAGATATATTTATACAATTCTTTCAAAATTGACTCGTCTTCTATTCAAAGAAGAAGATAATGCAATTCTCAATTATTTAAATGATGATGGTTTAAGTATTGAACCTGATTTCTATATTCCGATTATTCCGACTATCTTAGTTAATGGAGCTATCGGAATTGGTACCGGTTATTCTACAAACATCCCGCAATTTAACCCAGAAGAGATTATTAAGATTTATCTTGGATTAATTGCAGAAATTAAGACAAATATTGGTGATGTATTGACAATTGAAAATATTCAAGAATCAATTCAAATGATTCGAGAGAAAGAAATTGATGAAATTGAACCTTATTATCTTGGATTTAAAGGTGAAATTTATAAAAATGAAAAAGGAATTTATAATTCTAAAGGTGTTTATAAATGGGTAAATGATTCAACTATTGAAATTACTGAACTTCCCATTGGAACTTGGACTGAGAATTATAAGGAGTTTTTAGAAGATTTGATTGTTAAAAATAATCCTCATTTGAAATCATTTGAAAGTCATTATACAGCTAAGAATGTTCGATTCATTCTTAAGTTGAGTGATGGCGCCAAGGAACTATTAGGTGATAAGGTTTTACAAGAGTTTAACTTGACATCAAGCAAACTTCTGGGAATGAATAATTTACATCTATTTACATCAAAAGGTAATATTAAGAAATATGCAAATGTTGCCGAGATTATTAAAAATTGGTCTTATATTCGCATTGAGAAATATCAAGAACGCAAAGAGAATCAATTGAAGGTGATGGAATCTAATTATTTGATTCTATCAGCTAAAATTAGATTTATCATTGAAGTTATTGAAGGAACTATTATAATTATGAATAAAAAACTTAAAGATGTCGAAGAACAATTAGAGACAAAGGGTTATTATAAAAATGAAGATAGTTATTCATATCTCTTACGAATGCCAATCTCTCAATTAACAACTGAGAAGAAAGAAGAATTGGAATTCGAAGTCGCAAAACTTAAAACAGAGATTGAAGAATTGAAATTAACTTCAATAATGACTATTTGGGAAAATGAATTACTTCTATTATTGGAGGAATGGATGAAACATAAATCAGAGATTTTAGAAGATTATGAAAATGATTTGAAGGGTGAAGTTAAAAAACCCAAGAAAGGGAAGAAGTGATTAAATCATTAATACCCCAAACATTTAAATCGTCACTATTATCAATGAAATATTTCCATCTATACGGAAGCATGAGAGATTGATCTTTTTGTAATTTAATAGCAATTATACTATCTTTTTCAGTTGGAGATGTTGAATAAATACTTGCTTTATATATGATTACTTCAGTATCATTATTGGCACTTATAAATAAATATTTATATCTATTATAAATCCAATCATTATCATTATTATTATCATTATTATTATTATCAATAAAAGTAATTGAATTATATTTGAACCAAGAATTAATTAAATCTTCTTTTTCTTTGACACAATCATAAATAACTATTGGTTGTCTCGTATATAATAAAGGAAATGTGAAATCACTTATAGTAGTTTGAAGAATTTGAACTGATGGAGGGAAAATGAAATAACAAGAAATATAACTTAATATTATTATTACAATAATAATGATGATATAATTAAAATTCATTTATTAATTATAAATAGAAAAAATATGACTAAAAAAACAAGAAAACTAAAAGGAGGTAAAACAACTTTAGAGAATTTTATTGGTCTTAATAGTGAAGGGCCTTTAGTCACTGAAAATTTATATCAGCGAGTTAAGGAACACAAAGGCGAGGAATTGAAAAATGAGTATAAAATGCGTAAAGATATTAAAGATGCTGAGTATAAAATAGCACACAATGAATTTAAAGATGAAGAAGAAAGAAATTTTGTTTTGGCAGATAAAAAATTCAAATATGAAAAATTACATAAAGATGATTTTCTCAAAAAACTCACATTATTTTTAAAAGTAATTGGAAATTCTGCATATAATTTAGGACAAGCTATAGGGGGATTATTTAAATTTGGTATTAAAATGATGCAATTTGGTTTTAAAATGATATCAGATTCGGCATCAAAGGCTGGTAGTGGTGTTAGAAATGCAGGTGAATTAGCACAAAAAATATTTAATTCTGGAAATGGTGCTGTTGTTAAATTTATCCTTTTAATAATTTTCATTGCTTTATTTTTCGGATTAGCATTTGGTCTTGGTGGTACTAAAGGTGGTAATATGTCAGCTGCAAATAATAATAATAAATTCAGTATTTTATCAGTTAATGGTGATAATTCATTTTTAGGTAGTTTAAGCACTTCTTTAAATGATATGATTCCCTCAAATTATAGAATACAATTTACCAGTTTTAAAAATACTTTTAATAAATTTTTAGGAAATGATATAGTTGGTAATTTAATAGATAATCAACCAAGAGAGACTACAAGCGTAGGACGCTATAATGGTATAACAAATATTAAGAAGGTTAAAGATAATAGTGGCAAAATATATAATATCTTTAAACCAAGTGATAAAGAATTGATTATTGATTTAAATTTATATTCAAACGATATTGATTTTTATAACTTACCTGAAGGAATAAGAAATGAAATTTTAGCAAAAGCGGATGGAATCAAAGCAAATGAAAAGAATAAAGGGTCAAATGATTTAAAATATAAGTTTGATTTTGTTGTGACATCAAAACAAATGCCTGATGGCAGAGAAAAATATTTTTATAACTTGAATAATTCTTCAAACATTCCATTGACAAATGACAAATCATTAAATAATCATTTTAATTTAATATCAATACCACCTGAAGGTGTTACAATGACTAAGAAAGATTATGAGAAAAATAGAAATAGTTTAATGTTTTCTTTTAAAGATAATAAATATATATATCCTGAAGATGATTTTTATAAATATAAAAAATAGATTAATAAATATTAGATTTATAAATGTCTTTTTGTGTAAGTAATCCATTGGAAAACAAAAAGTTATTTATTCAACCTGTTGAAGTCTGTTCTATTTTGGCTTTGAAAGAACTTGAAAAAAAGACAGGTGGTAAAACGGCTTATGCTTATAATAATTGTAATATATTTAATAATGATTTTAATACATCAAATACTGAAATTAATCAAATATTTAGGAATAAAGATGTAAATACTAATAATGAATTTATTTATAATAATAATAGCGATAAAAAAGATTTATGCCATAAAATAAATGATAATGAATGGATCTTTAATTGTGCCTTGCAAAAATTTAATCCCTTATATACATATAATAGCGAAATTGGCAAATGTAGTTTAATCCCAAATTTAAATTTACCTGATGGTTTTAAATATGGTAAAGAAAAAGGTAAGAATTATATTTATTATGATATAAAGGAACAGGAAAACCCAGATTATCCGACTTATGTTTCACAACAACGCAAAGCTTATTGTGAAAATTCTTGGTATGATTGGATGATAGTCCCAAATTTCCATTTTGATAATCAATATGAGAAAGATTCGGGCAATTTTTCAAAATTGGATGTTCGCAAATGTTATAAACCTTGTGATAAAGGATTACTTCCTTATGTAACTTCTGAAGATAAAAAGATATGTATTCCAAAAGCGGAGGCATTAGATGGTTTATATATGAATAAATTGGATTTTTCCCCTATTGCTATGATAAATCTAATAGGAAATACTGAAGAAACTATTAAACAATTATATCTTTTATTAAGATATGAAAAAATTAATAATTTTAATAAAAAAGATTTAGCTTTAAATATTGATGTATATAACAATAATGATATTCTAGATGAATGTAATTTTTGTTATATGGAGACAATTATTTCAACATTTACCAATCTAATTTCACCAGATACAATTGATATTCAAAATTTTCAAAATAGCAAAGATATTATTAGTTATAAGAATCCATTATTTAATGAAGATGACCCAAATTTATTAACACTTCGTGGAATGGCAAATTCTCAAATGTTAAATGATGCAATACTCGTTCATACTTATTTCATAGCTTATAAATATGATAGATTTTTAAAAGAATATATTAAAAATATAAGTAATTATTATGAAGGTACTAATAATACTAATCTAAATTATGATAAAATTAAAAATCATCCATATAATATTTATAATACTTTAAGTAAAAAGTTTGATTATATTAATCAAATGAATACAAATCGAATAATTAATGTTAAAAATAGATATAAGCGAGATATTGATTCAAGAAATTTAGATAAGTATTACCAAAGATTGGCTAACATTTTCTATAAAGCTATAAATGTTTGTTATAATAATGAAACAAATTTTAGTATAAATTTGATTAGATATACACAATCCGCTTTTGATAATATTAAAAGTTATTTTGCGTCTAATAATTATTCTACTATACATGGAATAACTAAAGAACAATTTGATAATTATAATATTAGTAATATAGATCGAATTGAAATAGATTTTATAGATATTCCCACTCTTGATAAAATACCTTTAAGAGAATATTTAGAAACATTGATGAATACTAGTTTAATAGGAAATAATATTTATGAACAATTTTATAAACGAGATAAAGGAAATGAAGTCTTTTTTTATACTCAAGAATTAATTGAAAGGAAAGGTGGTTGTAAAACTAAACAAATACCCAATCCAGATAATAATGCCACCGAAAAATGTTTAAAATGTGAAACAGTTTGCAATACTAAAGAAAAATGCGAATCAAATCCTAATTGTGCTATTTATTGTCCAGAACAATATCATAATTATGTAACGAGTATTATTGATAATTCAGGAGAAGGTGATGGTAAATGTGGAGTAATTAAAAAAAAATTGAATGGAACTAATGAGAATCCAAATATTAAAATCGAACATAAAACACCACTTGATGATGAAATTAATATACCTGAATTTAATAATCTTTTAAACATTTGCTTAAAAGTCATATTCTTCTTACTCGCTTTTTATATGGCTTATATCTTCTATCAAGTTTATGGTGAAACCTTCTTTTCAATTATTAATTTGATTATAATTAAAGTTGAGAAATTTATACATTGGCTTTTATCAAGTGCCAGTAATGCATATAATAAAAATAATATTGTTCCACCAAATGACAATGAATATGCAAAGAATATCGCTAAAATGGAAAAAGAATATATCGATTCTAAATATGAAAAGGTTGTCAGAAAAGTCGATGAATTATCGAAAAAGCATCGAATAGAAATGGAGGCAAAAGCAGCAATGGCAAATAAATCAAAATAATTATCATAATCATTATTGTTTTTGAAATATTTCTATAAATTTCTTAGAAGAAGTTGAAAAATTAATTATTGGTTTAGGATAATCTCTTAATTCCTTTTTATTTTTATCCCAAGTAAGAATAGTTTTATTATCTATTTCTCTTAATTCTGGAATCCATTTCTTTATAAATTTACAATCTTTATCAAATTTCTGTAATTGTGCCATTGGTGAAAAGATTCTAAAATAAGGTTGTGCATCTGTTCCAGTAGAAGCACACCATTGCCACCCTCCATTATTTGATGATGGGTCATAATCAACCAGTTTAGTTGCAAAATAATGCTCACCTTTACGCCAATCGATGAATAAATTTTTAGTTAGAAATGATGCGACAATCATTCTACATCTATTATGCATCCATCCAGTCACATTTAATTGACGCATAGATGCATCTACTAATGGATAACCCGTTTTTCCTTCTTTCCATTTATTAAAATTGGATTCATTAAACACCCATTTTACATTTGTATATTTGCGATTATAGGCATTACCGAATATGTGAGGAAAGAAAAAGGTTATATTTGCATAGAAATCGTGCCAAAATAATTCACGCACGATTCCGTGATTTACTGGAAGTGAATAATAGACCTCTCGAATACTCACACAACCAAATTTTATATAAGCACTCAATTTAGTTGTTTTGTCTAAAAATGGATAATCTCTTTCTTTATCATAATCTTTGAAATAATTGGCTTTGAGTTTCTTAAGTATTTCAAGGGCTTTCTTTCGTCCTCCATTAACCTTTATATCAGGGTTTGCTTTTGGTCTGAGATAATCAAAATCTTTTAATGATTTTGAATTAGTTGAATCTTTAATTAAATCAGTTCTTATTTCACTACTAATAATAGCTGGTGGTTTTTTAATAACAGATTTTTTATAATAAGGAGTGAATTTTAAATAAGGCTTCTTATCATCCTTAGTTATCATTCCAAGAGTATGAAGAGTATAATCTTCACCACTGATAACATCAATTTTATTTGATTCGCACCAATTCTTAATTTCCGCATCACGCTTTATAGCGAATGGTGTATAATCTTTATTGAAACCAATGACTTTTAATGAAGATTTATAAGTATTTTTAAGAATTTTTAAAATTTTTAAATCATTATCAGAATAATAGAAATTTAATTCTGGGAGTTCATCAAGACTTTCAAATAAGAATTGAACAGAATTTGATGAATAATAAGTATTCTTAGTTTTATCAATTTGATTCTTATTAAAAATAAAAATTGGCAAAATTCTGATACCTTTATAATTACTTCTAATTAAATTTAAAGTCGTATTATCAACCAATCGCAAATCCCTTCTAAAAATAAAAATTGCAATATCTGATAATGATGATGACTTCTTAACCATCTTAATTTCTAATTAGAAATAAAGGATTTCATAAATTCATTAGCTTGTTTAATATTATTTTCAATTTCTTTTTCTAATTGTTTTATCAATAAATCATTATATTCACAATATTCAACAATTTCTTTCTGTTTTTCCATTGATGGAATAGGGATTTTTAAATTTTCAAGTATTGTTTTTGTTATATTTGGTATTCCAATACCTGTTTTTAATTTATCCAAATTTTCATTATTTAATAGTATATAATAAACATATTTCATTAAAATTTTATCTTTAATATGAATTATAAATATATGATCTGATGGAAAGAATTTACCTTCTGTTAAGAAACAATTTCCAATTGTTCCATTTCGTGCTGTTAATATATAATTACCATCATATAAATATTCATCAGTATATCCAGTAATTGAACCAGTTCCATAATATGGATATAATGTACCCGTTTTATTATCATTTGGTTTATTTTTACCAGTTTTAATAAATTCAGATATTTCACCAAGAGTTTTAATTTCATTTTTACCAAATATTTTTTGATTATTTAAAGAATATTCATTTAATTTCTTCAATTCTGCAATTTTTTCATTACTTGTCTTAATTACCTTTTCATATATGAAATCTAAATAATTTACAATTGCATTCTGTTTTTCCATTGTCGGAATAGGAATTTTTAATGATTTAAATTCTTCTATATTTAAATTTTTTTGTGCAACACCATTAGCTATATTATAAATCTTATTTTGATTTGCATATATATAATAACCTAAATATTTATTATTTAGCAAATCATTATTATTTGAAATTATAGTTAATCCACTATCATTTAAAAATAATTTACAATTAGTTAATTTAACACAATCTGGAGATAACGCAAATCTACCAATAAGAATATTAAAACCTTCTCTATTATAAGTATTGGTTGTAAATGTAGGATATCCACTGCCATAAACAGGAAATTCACCGGAAGTATTATTTTTTTTAACAATACGAGTGCCATAATTAATTTCGCAAATTTCACCAAGAGTTTTAATAACTATATCTTCTTTAAGTTCTCCAATTTCCTCTTTTATATACTCGCTATAATTAAGAGAATAAGAATTATTTATAATTAATTCTATTGGAACTTCAACTAATAATGTTTTAATATCTTCATTAGGATTATAATCATAGAATTTGACATTAGATGTTTGGTGTATTTTTGAAAATTTATAATCTCTGCCTAATACCTTCTGTGTTTTAGAAACTCTTATTTTTGTTTCCATAATAGAAGAGCCTTCAGCTTTTTTAATAAAGTAAAATACACAAGTTTTAATAGATGTATATGTAAATATACCTGCAGGTAAATAAATGATTTCTTTCAAATCACAAGTTTTTAGTAAATATTCTCTCACTAAAATTAATGTTTTATTTGTTTTTGAAAATAAATCTTGACCGTCTGGCAATACTACAGCACATTTACCATTAACTTTTAACATATAAATAATTGCTTGAATAAATAAAGAAACGGCATTATCTGTTTTAATTGGTGTATATTCGCTTTTTAATGAACTTTGAAAATCATCATATTTCAAACCTTTGATACCAAATGGCGGATTCGCAAGAATATTATCAAATTTTCTTGTTATCGGTGATCGAATACTGTCACCGTGTTCTAATATATTAAAGAAATGACCTGACGATATTAACATATTAGATACCGCAAGTTGATAAGTATCAATCTCTTTTTCTTTTCCATATAATCCATTATTCTTTATAAATTCCCAATCAGGTTCAATATTTTTAATTTTTGCTTGTTCTAATATATATTGCAAATAAGTAATTAAGAATCCACCAGTTCCCATTGCAGGATCACCACAAGATTCAATTTTACCATCAACAGTAATTTGAGGGTCAATTAACTTAACCATCATCTTTTTAATCAATGGTTGTGTAAAGAATTGACCTAATACCTTACCAGTCATAATATCTTGAATAACTTCTTCATAAGCATTGCCTAAGATATCATATTCAGTCTTAGATAGATCAAGAGCATTAATTTTATCAATTAGTTTTTTATAAGTTGATTTATATTGAATATCAAATCCTTTATCTTTTAAGAAAATATTTTTTAATATAGGATGTTGTGCTAAGATATCGTCCCATAAATACTTAATATTAGTTGGTATATTATCATCTTTTTCAAGTGCTAATTGACTAAAACGAACAATTTCTAATAACTTCTTTTTATGACCTTCAACTAAATCATCTTCAATATGGCTAAAATCATAATCATAATCATCAATATTTATCTCTTTTCCAAAATGAGGTTCGATCAACTTTAAAATGAGGAAATAAGAAAGATTTCTTAAAGCTTTTTCGCCAGTTAATCCTTCATTATCTCTCAAAATATTTAAACAAGCTTTGAATAAATTGATAAGTGTATTTTTACTATCCATTTTTTTAAACTCTTTAAATTACAAAAATAAATCATTTTTTTATAAAACAACACCCTTCTGTTTTCGCTTATTTTCAATAATAATTATATCTTGCAAACTTTTTACATCATAATAATCTGTCCATAATCCAAATGGTGGAAATAATACATCTATCTTACATAATTTATTGCAAATTGTCGATAAATTCAAATATCTTATTTTTATTTCAGGATATGATAATAAATATTCATTAACTTTATTTTTACAAGTTTTGAAATCATAATAAATTCGTTCAATACTTAAATAATCTATCCAATTGGTAAATTGTCCATTAAAAACTATTTCAGGTTCAATTGATAATCGATTATCAATTTCACATAATTTATAATATTCTTCTTTATTTTTAATATTCTTTTCAGCAATTATTTTTATTGCTTTTTGGTATGTAATATCTAAAGCAGTTCTTTTAATTGTTTGTAATCGTAATATTTGCGTTAATTCCTCATTATATTCGCCAAAATTTTTAATATCATCTTTCTTATCGTTTTCTTTTTCTTTTTGTTTTTCAATTTTAATATTTAGAACTCTTATCTTTTGGCTAATTGTCTCATCTTCCAAACCCATTTGATAAATAACATCCTTAACTTTTTTCAAATCAAGATTATCATTATTTAGAATAGGCAATATTATCTTAGTTATTTTATTAGGTTCAGATTTATTTTTTCTACTTGCTCTTAAAGCTGATTGAACTATTCTAATATTAGATGTCATATTTTCAGCAAATACCACACCATCTAATAAAGGGAAATTCCAGCCTTCACCTAAACAATAAACACACGAAATAATACCAAATTTAGCTTTTTCAAATTTTTCAATTATTTCTTTTTGTTTTTTAGATTTCATTTCACTATGATAATTAGAATAATATAAATTAGGTATATTGAAATATTTTTCATTCAATAGTTGTTCAATATATTCAATCAATTTTAATGAATTTTCTTTATTATTTGCATATATCAATAAATGATGTGAATTATTATCAAATATACTTTTCAATGATGCAAATGCACTTAAGAAAAGTCTTTTATCAAAATTAAATAGGTCTTCTTTAAAATCATTGTCATTTGTTATAATTGTTTGAATGACATAATCACAAATAATCTTATTCTCAATACCCCATAATAAACATTTTCTATCAATTATTTCTCCAAAATATTTAACATTATCATTTGAAATTATTTTATCATTATTATCATTATCATTTTCTAATAATTTAAGTGTTGCTGTTAATGATAATTGTTTAATAGATTGAATATTTAACATTTGAATATATTGTTTAGTTGTTTGTGTTAATTGCAAATTACTTGATGTTAAATGGTGACATTCATCATTTATCTTAATATCAAATATAAATTTTAATTGCGATGTTATCTTTTTAATTTTATGAGCAGATGCAAATGTAGTTATTATAATCAGATTATTTTTGTTAGTTTCTATAAAACTTAATATCTTTTCATTTGTAATACCACTTAAAATAATTAAATATGGCAATTTATTATTAAATAAGATTTCAATAACTTCAGCCCATTGTTTTAATAATAATTTATTAGGAACACCTATAAGAATTGTATTTAATTCTAATTTTTGCGTTATCCATAATGAAATAAGAGTTTTGCCAATTCCACAAACTAATATAAGTAAGCCTTTATCAAATTGTTGAAAATAATTAACAGATTTTTCAATTATTATTTTTTGGTCTTCTCTTGGTTTATATGAATTAGATTTTAAATTTTCAATTAAAGATTTTATATTTATCTTTTCAAAAGTTCTTTTTATTCTATTAGGTCTTATTAAACAATTGATTTCATCTTTAGACAATTTCTTATAAATAATTCCAATTTTTATAAAATAAGGTTCAATCAAATCAATTATTTTTCTATTATAAAATTCAGTTCCAGCATCATATTTGACATTAAAATCTTTAAATTCATATTGCAATAATCGCTCGACAATTCCTAATTGTTTTATAGGAACTTCAAAAACAGGATTAAAATAACCCCTCTTTATTTCTCCAGTTGCATATTGCGAATCTCTTTCAGGAATATTAGAAGCTTTTCCTAATTTACAAGCATTTTCTAACTCAAATGATGGATGATTCCTAATATAAATATAACCATTCATTATTTAATATTCATTTAAATTCACTTAAATATCAATTTTTATTATTACCAAAAATGATTTAAAATTAATTTCTTTTTTAATAATAATAATAATAATGAGTATATTAAAAGAAGATTATTACCAAAATATAGAAGCTATTAAAGAAAATTATAAAGAAATTAAAGAAGATTATAAAGAAACCAAAGAATTATTAGCAAAAACACTTTATAATATAGATAATATAAGTAATGATATAGATAATATAAGTAATAATATAAATAATTCAATTAAAATATTAAATAAAAATGATGCAATTTATAAAAAGATATCACAAAAATTAATTTAATAATCATATAAATAAATTATGATAATCTTTTTTATTTTTCTCACAATCAATTATTATAAAGGTATTTTGAAATTGATAAAAATAATCAATTATTATAAATTTAATGATTATAAGATTATTATAAATTCTAAATTGAAATTACCTGAATTTAAATTTGATTTTAAATTTATAAATATAAATGATGAATTAGATGCCTTAAATTTTGCAATTCATTATTTTGACATTTGCGATGATTCCTTTATTATAAAAATAAATGGCAATTACACATTAAAATCTAATAGTCCTTTTATTAAAGCTGTTTATGATAATAATAATAATAATAATAATAAATATGATATCATAAGTAAATATTTCTTTTCTGATCTTATTGGTATTAAATGTGTTTTAATAAAAATGATTGATAAAAATAAAGATATTCATATACAATTGAGATATGAAAAAGTTAAAAGTTTAGTCAATGATGACAAACTCTTATATTTGGACTATTTAGGAATAGACATATCGCAAACAAGAAATAATATATATACCATTTATTAATAATAATAATGAACTGATGATTACTAATGGCGATAATTTGAATTTTAAGTCTTTTTGCTTATTTTTATTTAAGAGAACTATTTTATTATTTGATTTAACTTTTAATAAATCATATCTGAAATTATAATTAAGTCTTTTAATCAAGTTATCGTGATTCATTTGAATCTTTTTAAGTTCATTTAGTTTCATATCAATTACATCTAATTTATCTATGTAATCTTCATAATTTTCATTGTCATTAAAAATCATTATTATTTTTATTTTATAAATAAATTTTAAATAATTCAAATTTTACAACTTGAAAAAGTTTTTCTATGAAGTCTATGAATTCCATAAGTCTTTATCGCTTCTCTATGTTTAAGTGTCGCATAACCCATATTATGATGTAAGTCATATTTAGCGAGTTCTTTATCTTCTTTAACTAATCTAAGAATTTCATTATCGTGATAATCTTTAGCAACTATTGAAGCAGCCGCAACATTTAAATAAGTATTATCAGCTTTTGGAACGCATTTATAAGAAATTGTATAATCTTCATCAGTATCTAAAGGAATTATTGGTTTAAAATGAATACCATCAATAATTGCATCAGTAAATTTAACTCCTTTCTTCATAACCTCATATAAAGCCAAATGCATTGCACGAATCGATGCCTCAAGAATATTAATTTCATCAATTACTTCAGGTTTCACAATTCCAATTCCAAATGCAATAGCATTAGTCTTTATATATGATGCAAGAAAACTTCTTTTTTTAAATGAAAGTTTCTTAGAGTCTTTTATTTGTAGATAGATATCATCCGGAAAGACTTCCGGTAAAATTACAGCACAAGCAACCACATCTCCAAATAGAGTTCCTCTACCTACTTCATCAACACCGATAGTAGTTATAGGAGATTTAATAAGTGACATTTAATTGATTTATAATAATAATGATATAAATATTAAATCATTTTTTATTATTAATAAAAAATTAATATTTTAACGTTTAATTATTCCTTTTCGAGTCTATTAATATTCATAAGAACTATCACAGAATTAAATATGATGAATAGTGAAATATTAGATTTAAGCTTATATTTATCAAAATTATCATTATTTCTGATAACAGCTATTTATAACATTGATTTTTCAACAAATTTCATTACAGATACCACAAGTAATAATGAGATTTCAAATGTTTTGACTTATAATAACTATGATTACTTAATAAATGCAATGCTTTTTTTATATCAAGGCGATTTAGAGTTTGTCTATCATCATTTATTAAGTATTACTTGTATAAGTGCGTGTCAATATTATAATTATCATCAAATAGCATTATTCACATTACTATTATTAAATTTATCGAGTCCTTATTTGTCAATTGCTAAGATATTTAGAATGAATAAAAATAAATTGTTTGCCAATCTTAATTTCATTTTATTCACAATCATGTTTTTTATTTGCAGAATTTCAACTTTTTCTTATATTCTTTATATCGGTTTATATGATTTCAATAATTCTTATGATATAAATGATTCTTATTATTTGCTTATGATTGTTAATAGCAGTGCTTTCTTGATATTACAATTACAAATGACATGGATGTATAAAATTATAATGATAATAAAAAATGAGTTTAAGATTTTAAAATAATAGTATAAATAGCTAATTGTGGGATGGATAATACCGATGATAATGATGATATCTTATTATATCAATTTAATAAAATCTTATTGGAAAAAAGAAATGAAATTATTGAAATTGCGAATAGCAAGAAAAGGGAAAATAAAAAAATGACTGATGTTAATAAATTAGATAGAGATACTAACAGCACTATCTCTCGAATTAAGATTGAAAATGAAAAGAAAATCAAGAGTTCAGCACGATATAAGAAAAAGGAAGCAATATAAATATATGACTTCGTCTGCAGCTATTGCGACTCTCAATGAACTCAGAAAAAGACCTTTAGTTAAACAAAGGTCTCCTGAGTGGTTTAAATTAAGAGAGGATAAATTGACAGCCAGCGATTTATATGACGCTATTAAAAATCCTTTAAGTCTTGCTAAAAAGAAGTTGAAGGGGATGACATTTAATTCTTCGGCAATTCCTGCTTTAAAATGGGGTTGTATGTATGAACCAATGGCAACCCGTATTTATTCAACAATGAACTCTAAAGAAGTTTTTGAATTCGGATTGATTATTAATGAAGACATTAAACATTTCGGTGCATCTCCTGATGGAATTGCTGAAGATGGCGTAATGATTGAAATTAAATGTCCTTTTTCGAGAAAGATAATTGATGGTAATATTCCTGAAAAGTATTATTATCAAATTCAGGGACAATTGGCTGTTTGTAATTTAAAAGATTGTGATTATATTGAATGTGAATTTATTGAATTTGAGAATTATGATGAATATTTAGCGAATGTTCAAGAATATGATGAAACTGGTGTAAGTTATAAACACGGGATTATTGCGGAAGCAAAAGTCAAAAACGAGTTTAAATATGAATATTCGACTAATAATCAGACAGCTAAAAATAATCTTGAAGAAATGAATAAATATTTATCTGAAGGTTATAATAGACTTATTTATTGGAAATTGAAATTAATTAATATTCAAAAAGTTGTTTTTGATGAAAACAAATGGAAAAATGAAATTACGGGTAAGATTGAGAATTTTAATAAGATTTATATGAAAGAAAAAGAATTGAGCAAACCTATTAATCTATTTGTCGATGATGATAATTAAATTTTTTTTATTAATATTCAACTATAAAAGCTCTTGAATAATTAATGATTTGGAATATTGGGTCATATTGAACGGTTGTGCCAGAATTCCAAAAATGAATTGTGGTATTTGCAGCAACTGCTGCTGAAATAGTTCCCGTTAATATCTTACCATTCATATTTAAAGAAACTAAGGGCGAAGATGCAACTGAATTTGCCAAAGTTCCGGTAATTCCTGCTTTGAGTTCAAATACTTCAATTTCAATAGCAGTTCCTGCGGGTATTTCAACTCTTGATTTTAATAAGATATCTAATCGAACGGTGACAGTAGATCCGGAAACAGTAGGATTTAAAGTATAATTGCCCATTATTCTTGTTAATCGATCTTTGGCAAGTCGTTCATAATCATATTTAAAGGTGTTATAAGCTGGATTAGCCTTATTAATTTCATATATTACTTTAGGATCTGCATATTTAGCACCTGATTTCATTAAATGTAGATTTTTAGCATAAATATTACTTTCATTTATAAATAAACCGGCATCTTCACCTGCTCCGCCAAGATAAATTGATTTATTATTAAAATTGAAATTGGCGAGAACCTTTTCTTTGTTAGAAGTCATTATATTTAAATTATTAACACCATTAGTACCTGTTGGTGTAGGATAAATATTAAAATTACCTTCACTTACAGTTAAATCTATACAATTACTTGCATTAGTTTTATCACAGAATCTGAATAATTTGTCAGCATCTGTTTTTATTGTCATTCCAGAAATAACATCAATATTTCTTAATAATTCCATTGATAAATTAGGGGTGACACCAAACTTATAATTATAAAGTTTTTCATTAATGGCATTATTATCAATTTTAAAATTAACATAATTCTTAATAGCATTATCATAATTTGAAATATTAGAATCAATTAAATTTATTTTGGGATCTGTTAATAATTTATAATTATTGAGATTAGATGATATAACATTAACATTTGATTGCACTGTTGCATTTGTTAAATTAAATTTAGAATCTATTTCCTTTGCTTTAACATCTATTGCTGAAATACTACCTGTAATATTATCATTAATATAATTCGCCGTTTTTTTAAAATTAAAATTAGTTAATTTTTTATTTTCATCATACGCATTATAAAAATAAGATAGTAAAACAAATGCAATTATTAAAACTATTAAAAGAATTATTAGAATTATAGTAATCAATATTCCGCCCATTATACTATTATAATCTTAGATTAAATATCAATTACCTTTACTTCCGCTTCGCTTGTTTTAGCTTCTTCTTCTTTTTTTTTCTTATTTTTCTTTTCATCTTCGCTACTCTCATCACTACCACCATATACTTCATCTTCATCGATTTCTTCTTCCTCTTCTTCTTCTTCCTCTTCTTCATCTAATTCATCATTTTCTTCATCAGTTCCTGATTCTGAATCTTCAGCATTCGCTTCTTCAGTTCCTGATTCCTCTTCTTCTTCTTCAGTTCCTGATTCCTCTTCTTCTTCTTCAGTTCCTGATTCTGAATCTTCAGCATCCTCTTCTTCATCTTCTTCCTCTTCTTCATCAGTTTCATCTTCATTTCTTTCACCGCCTTTTTTACTTGTCTTTATTTCTTTCATAATTTCTTTAGCTTCTTCAATAGAATTACTATTATAAATATCTTGTAAATTTTTTATGGTAAAATAATTAAATAATTTTAATGATGGATATTTATTAGCAACTGCTATTTTAAAATCATCTTTTGTTTTAGGGGTTTTAACAGGAGTCTTAGCAGGAGTTTTTGCAAGGGTCTTAGAAGGTGTTTTTAAAGATGTTAAGAATTCCTTAGCTTCCTTAAGTGTTTTTAATTTTAATATTATTAATAATTCATTAGCTGTTTTCTTTGGTTTCTTATATCCCGTTAATGTGGGAAATTTAATTGAAACTTCTTTAATCAATTCATCAACTGATTTATCAATAAGTGGTTTTTCATCTTCTTTATCTGATTCTATTTCCTCAATTTCTTTAATTTCAGCTTCTTCTTTGATAACAACTTTCTTTTTCTTTTTTTCCTTAACTTCTTCATTAATAGTTATTGGTAAATTTTTATTTTCATAATTAATCATAGTTGCCTCAACTTCTTCTCCGTGTTCTTCAAATGGAATATCAGTATGTTCGCAATTATATCTGATTTGAATTCCCATTCCCTCAAATTCTTGATTTAATAACTTAAAGGTATAAGGGGTTTCAATAATATTTATTTGACTATTGCCGCAAAGATTACAATAAGCATCCTTAATCTTATTATTATAAACTGGAATTGTTCCGCAATTATTACAAACTCGCCATCTATATTTATCTGCTCTTTCCATCATACTCTCTTTTATAAATCTTGATATACCATGACTGATTAAACTATCCCGTTCCATCTCACCAATACGCAAACCGCCAGCATTTCGACGACCTCCAGTCGGTTGTCTGGTTAATTGCATAACAGGGCCTATACCGCGAGCATTTATTTTCTCAGCAACCATGTGTTTTAAACGGAAATAATAAGTGGGGCCGATGAAAATCTCAGTATTCATTTGTTTTCCAGTTTGTCCATTATATAAAATCTCATTTCCGTATTTATTATATTTATTATTTTCTAATTGACTATAAATTTTTTCATAATCGAAATTAATATAAACTGTCCCATCTCCCAAAAATCCCTGTAAGCAACATAACTTAGAATAAACACATTCAACCAAATGCCCAATTGTCATTCGTGTTGGTATAGCGTGTGGATTAACAATTAAATCAGGTCTGATGCCATCTTTAGTGAATGGCATTTGTTCCTCTGGTAAAATCATTCCTATAACTCCTTTTTGACCATGGCGTGAGCAATGTTTATCGCCAAATTCAGGAATCTTTATTTTCATTAATCGCACTTTCCAAACTTTAATATCTTCTTGTGGTTTGCTATCTTTATGAACTTTATTTATATATCCATAATAAGTATCATCACTTGTCACTGATTGGTCGATATAAAGAGTTACTTTTTCTTTTTCAATTAATAAACCTCTCTTGAATTCTCTCAAAGTTTCTTTAATTAAAATCTTACCAATGATAACAGCTTTTTGACCTTTGGGGATATAAGAACCTTCTTTTATACAGCCATCATCATCTAATAAATCATAACGAGCATTTTTAAGTTTCAAATCGAAATCTTGAAAGTTCTTTCCCGCTTTCTCTGCTTCTTCTCTTAATTTCTCTTTAAATTTCAATGGATTCGCAAAAACAATTCTTTCATAATCATTAATCTTCTTAGTGCTATCAGAAATAGTTTTATAATAAGATAAATGGAATAACCCCTTTTCTATTGATTGTTTATTTATAATTAAACTATCTTCTTGATTAAAACCAGTATATGTCATAATCGCAACTATAAGATTTGCACCATTTGCCATCATATCACTGCCAGTAAATTGGGAATGTCGAGTATTTATAATCGCTTTCTGTGGGTAATGTTGAATAAATCCAAAGGTATCAAATCTTTTATTAAAATTAGTTGCATAAACTCCGATAGCTTGTTTAGTCTGTGCAGCATGAAAGAGATTTCGAGATCCCATATTATGATTACACATTGGAATATTTGCAGTAACCACACTAAACATCATTGCCGGATTTATCTCAAGATGTGTATGAACTTCGCTAACATCTCCTTGAGTCATTGCAATAAGACAACAATCACATTCTTGAGGGTCAATATATTCAATCATAGCTCCGCCAGATTCCAATAATTGAAGGATTTCTTCTTCAGATTTTCCTTTAAATACCTCAAGGGTCTGTGGATTTACATATTCATCTTTATAATAAATTTCTTCATTTCTTTGTTTTTCTTTATAATTATTATATTTACCAATAATTAAATCAAACCAATTATTATTTTTATTATTAAAAATCTGGGTTTGTCCTTTATTTAGGATTATTAGAGGTCTTACAGCTCGACCAACATCAACATAAATTCGAATCTCATTCATCATATTATTCCATAAAATAGTTGTCAAGATATTTATTAATGCATTTCTTCTATATGCTTTCAAAATTCGCATTATTTTAATAGGATCATTTGTAATACCATACCAAGAATTATTAATAAAAATTTTACAAATATTTCTATTTAATTTAAGATTATAAAATTCAATTGGAATTACTCCAATGTCTAATAAACATTGGCGAATAAATTCAGGATTGGTTCCTGCAGTTACCTTAGTAATAAAAGCAAGATTTTTTAAATAACCAACCGCTTCGCCATCAGGAGTTTCGAATGGACACATAAAACCAAATTGGTGTGGGTGTAGTTTATGTGGTGCGGTTACCTTAATAGTTCTGTCAATTGGCATATTTACTCGTCGCAAATGAGATAAGAAACCAATATAACTAATGCGTGATAAATCTTGAACTTTTGCCAAATCGGGGTCTTCGTCAGTCTCTAAACCCCATCGACCTTTAAGTGATTTCGCGAAAGTATTGGCAATTAGAACGACTGGAATTAGACGATAAATATTATCTTTAGTAATAAAACCACTATATTCATCTTTATTTTTCCAAGCATTATAATAATAGAAATTATCCATAGTGTCTCTGATTGTCTTTCGCAATCGCTTATAAGCCTCTTGAAATAATTCGGCTAATAAGAAACCGCTTGTATAAATCCGTTTATTATAATAATTATCTCTATCACTTTCTCTTTGAATACCAAAAGAAATATTTATAAAATCTTTTACTAAATAACCTAAATATTTACCCTTATTTTCAAAAAGACTGATATTTGGTAAGATGTCTGCTGCAAATAAATATTTAACATAATCTAAGGTTTGATATTTAGTTCTATATTTAATATAATTCAAAGCCTCTTCTTGTGTATAAATATAAATCTTTTCTTTATCAAAATCTCTTATATAATAATTATTATAAACCGATGGTCTTATGAAATTTTCAAAATAACTTGTTTCTATTGGATGATTATCAGCCCCAAAAATTGTTTCGTAAATCTCTTTATCACTCTCAATTCCTAAAGCTCTAAATAAGATGAATAATGGAATTTTTCCTTCAATTGATGGAAGACTCACATAAATAGCTCCTTTATGATTACTGAACTTTTCAGTGACATCATCATCAGTTTTAACTAAATAGAATTCAATCATTCGTGGAATTAAAACAGATTCGCCAGTCTCGCCAGAACATTTAATCTTACCCTTAAAACTAAAATCATCGTCATCTTTTAGTTTTCCAACAATTAAACGATTATTTGTCTCAGTCTCTTGAGCGATTATAACCTTTTCTTTGCCATCGATGATAAAATAACCACCGCCATCATAAATACATTCACCTAATCGTTGAAGAACCTTTTTTCCATTATTATTCAAAATGCAAATGTCAGAATGAAGCATAATAGGAATACTACCAATTGCGACTTTTTCAATTGTCTTTGAATAAACATCACCATCTCTATTAGTTATTTCAATTAAAACATCAGTATAAATATGAGATTCATAAGTAATACTTTTCAATCGTGCATCATTTGGAGTAATTATCTTTTGAACTCCATTTTCAATTGTGATAGGATGATCAATATAAATTAAATCAGAATTTTTACCACCAATATAGACATCTACTTGCATATTTAAGGAAGTTTTATCATCTTCGAATTTAATCATAGTAATAGGATTCTCAGCTTTTATAATCTTTGGAATGTGATTTTTAATCAATTCTCGATAACTGTCTAAATGATGATTAGTAAAAGGATATTTATGGTCTTTAAAATGTAAATCGATTATATCCCAATCATTCATATTAATTATTATTACTATCTTATTATTATACTTATCGAAAATAAAAAATTATTATTTATTTCCTACATTGGCTATCTTTATCAGAACAAAAAACATAATCTTCTTCCATTCCGATTTCAATCGGTTTTCCTCCTTTTCCATCTCTTCCACCACCACCACCACCAACCAAGTCATTGAAATTTGCATCATTAATATTCATATTTAATCTTTCACCATTTCGTCTCTCATCATTTATATAACTTCTAAATTCTGAACTTGTCGTCTCATAAAATGAATTTGCATAAATAACAATTGAACCATCGCCATCACTTAAGATTAAATTAAAAGGCTCCTTTTTGCATTCATCACAATTACCTATAAGCGTCTTAATTCCATTAGGAAGTTTGAGATTTTGCGATTTCTTATTATTATCACTTGCCACATATTCAATAACAATTCCTGTAGTGGTGATCGAAACATTTTCAGTATTCGGAATAGGATTTCTATTTAAGAAATATAGAACTTGACCACTATATCTATCGTATGTATAAATAAAACCACTTCTATTAATAGTCATCACAAAACGATTATTAAATGAAAAAAATGCTTTATCAGCCGGAATCATATCTCCCAATTTTAAGACATTACGACTTGAAATTAATTTGCGTCCCCAAGGATGATATATAAATCGATCGGGTCTTTGGTTTTCATCAAAGATATAAAGAGACATTACGATTTCAGGTATTCCCGGATAAGTCTTATTTAAAAGTGATAATTCCTTTATTATATTTCTGCTATAATCTTTTGAATAATGATTTAATTTAATGCCATCTCGATCACCATCATTTAAATTTGCCTCATAACCCTTCTTTATATAACTATTGAGAATTGAAATGATTAAATCAACTGGTGAAGCATAATCGGCGATTTTCTTTGATTCTTCGCTATCGCCTATATTATTATCTCCTCGTGAAATCTTATCACTAATTTCAATATATTTATTTAAACTTTCGCCAATTTCTTTTGTAGCAAACTTTTTAAGAAATTGTGGTAAATCAAGATTATTTTCAATATCCCTAATATTCCTTTTATATCCCTTCGTTTGTGCTAAACATTTACTTGGAACATAAGGCGATTTCTTAATAGCCTCTTCATTATTTTGATTCATATCATCTGTAAAAGTGGTTGTTAAGCGTGTTAAATCCTCCCCATAATCAGAAATACAACCACCTTCTAAACATAAATGTTGAAGGTCTTCATAAAATGTGAAGGTTTTAGCATCAGCCATTTGATAAATTCGAAGTAAAAGACGAATAATTCGATCATCAAGATTTTTATATCTCTTTTTGAGAGAATCATAAGTAACAATACTTGTCTTTTTGAAATTTAAGAAATTATTTTTAGTTAATAATGTATAAAAAAAGCTTATTGAATTAATGGCATCGCTGAAATTAGAAACATATTTATATTTATTGGTCAAATAAGGAACATAAATAATTACTTTTATATTTTTTTTAAATTTAAATGAACTTGCTAAACTACTTCTTAAAACTTCTTGATCTCTGGGTAATTCTGCTAATCCTGAATTAAAAAAACTATTTAAAAATGATAAGACCCCTAATTCTCCTTTCATATCAGGTGTTATAGTCTCTGATCCATATCTGAATTGTGTTAAATAAGGAGATTTGAATGTCTCACCTTCAAAAATACTACTATCATAATCAAGTTTGCGTCCTTTTAAGATAAAAATGGGTGCGGGAATTTTAACAGGAACCCCCGAAGAATTGCCCCTATTCAATCGCTGATAAATTGCGTCAATTGTTCCATTTATAAAACTATCGAGACTATAGTCAGGGATATCTCTTTCGATATATAGGGATTGTTTAGGAATATGGATTTTATCGGTATTAAATTGTTTATTGGTGAAAAATAGACATTTCATAAAACTTATAAGACTACTATTTTGAAATTTTTCAATTTGTATTTCTTTTTTATTTAAAACTCTTATGATTGCTATAAATCCAATAATTATTATAATGATTATTATAATTATCATCAATAATAAAAAAAACTTATTAATTATCATTCTCTCTATCTTATAAATCTAATATATTCACGGTAAAAGGCATTCATTATAATAGTTGTAATAAAAATGATAAGTATGACGATTTTAAGATACTCATAATTGAAATCATCAACTATTTTTAATATCTCCGTATTTTGATTTAAATCTGGTATTTTATATAAAATATCTATATTTTTAACATTGAGATTATATTTTTTATTTATATATTCAATAAACTTAGGCATAAATCCAAAATCATAAGATTCTAATAAACTATGCATTTTTTTCATATTAATTAAATAATAATCAGTATTTGTATTATTTAAACGATAATCTATCTTTTTCATTAATTCGTTTGTCTCAATTTCATCGGAATTTTTTAAAAATAATTTTCTATTATCCTGATCTTTTATAATGTCATAAAAATCATCTCCTGTTTTATTTCTATCTGTGCGAATAAATAAAAAATCTTTTATAAATAATAAATCCTTATCATTATATATATCTATATATTTAAGAATATCTTTATTATTAAAAGTCTTTCTATATTCAACATTATTAATTTCAGCGTCAGTCTTATCATCATTATATTTAATATTTTGCTTAATTCTTTTTTTAAGACTAAAATAACTAGCTAGATAAGTATTAATATTATTAGTATGACTATATGAATCAGAATCATTCATAAATAAGTCTTCCATAAATTTATTGTTTCTTTTATTTATATTATTTTGATTATAATTATATATTAAATTTTTAATTAAATAATTTATTTTAGGATAATTTTTTAAAAAATCTTCTTTTAAATTAGATGCATCTAATTTAATATATAAATTTAATTTTGGAATAATAGTAGGTAATGTTAATGCATTATAATCAATTTGTTTTTGAGTATTATATTCTTTTTCTTCATTTACTATTTTATCTAATAAAGGTTTTATAACAGAATTTTCATCTTTATATTGTTGAACATCTCTTAAATTTAATAATAAATTTGTTGGTCTATTTTCAATTTTTATTTTATTTATATAATAATTTACAAAACCTTTAAACAATGTTTTAATACTATCAGTAATAGTATAAACACCTCCTTCTTTAAAATATTTATTAAAAATAGTTGATAATTCTTTATTATGTGATATGTTTAATAAAACTCTTATAGTTATATTAGGATTATTTCTAATATCGCTTTCTGGATAAATATAATCTCTATCCAAAATTTTAATATTATTTAATGGAGTTGAAAATGAAGCATAAATATTATTATGAAAATGTATTAGTTTCTCTTTATATAATTCTTCTAAAGTTGCATAACTCGTTTGAGTATCAGGATATATTAAAATAGATTTTCTATCATCTAATTGATTATCAGTATATTCAATATTTATATTATCATTACCTTGCAATAGTTCATTTAAATATTTTTGTTTATTAGGAACATCAGATAAATAACTAAGATTAAAATAGAAATATAAATAATAATTCTTATTTACTCTTCTAAAACCACTACTATCAGAATAATCATTATATTCATCAATTTCATAAATTTTAATATTATCATCACCTATATATGATTTAGTAGAATTAATAAAATTTATATTACTTAAACAATTTGAATAAATAAAATTATTATCATTATAATTATCAAATGGGTTTGTTAAATTATAAATAAAATTGCTTGTATTTTTTATAATGGTATGTGGTGTTGAATTTATTGTAACATTTGATATATTAAAAAGATTGTTATTTATATATTTTTGATGATCAATATTATTATTTTGTAATTTAATTTTTAAATAATAATTATTTCTATAATCAATAATTGAATGAAATCTAACCGAAATTGGGTCATTATAAATGAGTTGTTTAAATAACTTTGAAGAAGTATTAAAAATATTATTACTATTAATATATTCTGTACTTAATAAATAATTATTATATTTTACATTTCTCATAATATTATTATTATCAAATGGATTATAATTAATTATAGTATTGTTGAGTTTTGTAAAATCATTTTCTGCATTTTTAATATTATCAAATAGATTTTTAAATTTTGGAATATTTATATTTGTTTTTAAATCACTAAATGATAATAAAATAAAATTTGTTTTAGTAAATATTCGATATTCTTTTTCTATATTATTTAAATAATAATCAATTAATCCATCAATTAATATTTGTTTTTGTCTTTGATTATAATCATTATTTTTAATATATGCTTCAATTTTTCCATTTAAATTCAAGCTATTTATATCACTATTTTTATTTCTAACTTCTTTATTATTAATACTAACTGGGATTGCTGTTTTATCATTAATTATATTTATATCAGGAAAAATACAAAGTATATTACCACTTTCAATTTGATTATTATAAATTATAAAATTATTATTATTTGCAGCTAATATATCAATAATATGAGTATTCTTAATTATATTTAAATAACTGATATCATAAGTTAAATAATAATATGATTCTATGTTAGATAATAAACTAGCATTTCTTAATGTATTTGATGATAAGTCATTTGTTAAATATAACATATTATTATTATTGTCATCATAATTAGAAATTATTTTAAATATAAATTTATTTATATTATTTATATTATCTTGATTTAAATTAGCTTTATCAAATAAGAAAGTATTTATTAATAATCTTTTATCATTATAATTATTATTATCTAATTTAATTGTTAAACATTCACCATCGCCAATATTTGATGTTAATGAATATTTAGAATCTTTATTAAATTGGTTGTAATATAAATTATTATATATTAAAGAATTTTTTATAAAAATATCATTATTATCATTTTTCTCTTTAATACCAGAATTATCAAATTCAATTAATTGTGATGTTAAATCAATTATATCTAAATTAGTTTTTAAATATAAATATGATTTATCTATATATGCATTATATTTATCCAAATTTTCATCTGTATTAGTTAAAATACTTGCTTTGCTCATTATTTGAGTTGCATCTTTTATAGTTGTTGTGTCATCCTGATAATCTGGATTATTTGTTTCATTATCTTCGGTAAAATCATAACTTTCAATAAACATAACATTTATTAAATTAAAATAATTATTATAATCATTCAAATATTTATTAGATTCATATTTATCAATAACTTCTTTCATACCATAATAGATAATATAAACAAAAATTAAAATAAATAAAATAATAATTACGCTGAATAAATCTAATTCATTAAGATGACCAATAAAAATTAATATGATAAATGAAAATAAGATTACTAAAGAATTTTTCCATAAATCTAAATATTCCTTACAACTATTATAATCATAATTATCTTTTATTAAATAATTATTTAGATTATATCGTAATTTATATAATTCCATAATTCTTCTCTGTTATTTAAAAATAACATTGTTTTTCTATTTGTTTATAAAAATCGAAATGCCATTTTATTAAGGTTAAATTATACATATAAAGTATTATTATGATTAATACGAATAAATATAAGTAAGTAACGATCATTTTTCTATTTAATATCTAGATATTATATATTTAATAATTGGATCATATATATATACCTTTATTTTATATAACATCATATATATATAAGGGTTGAAATGCTCTATTGTCTCTTCTTTTCTGATTGTAATAATAAAGATAATTAAATATAAAATAATGAAATTTAAAATAACAATCATGCATATATAAGCGATTGTTGTTATAAATGGAATCATTGTATTTGTATTTACCAAAATTAATAAATTAATTTCTTTTACTTTATTAGTAATACTGGTATTTAATTTATTGAAATATTCAATGTTTGCGTCTGGTATTTGATTATAATAATTCAAATCTTCGTTATATTTACGCATCATTTTAATTTCGCTATTATTCAATAATGAAACAAATGTCATTGGGATATTAGATGATGTAAAAGTTTTTTTATTTTCGGCTGTTGTTGTGCAATAGTCCTTAAATTTATTTTGCATTTCTTTTGAAAATGGCATATACTCGCGTAAATATGAATATATATTATAAATCATTATTTTCTGTTCCAAACAAGCTGCTGCATCTTCTGTTTTTACTCCATTATAAAATATATCATTTAATTCATCTGTTCTAGATGCATCATAAATAACTTCAAAGAAATTTTCATCAATTAATACTTGTGATTTGTCTACATTACCATCACCATTAGTTGGATATATTAATATATATTCGGCTATTTTGGTGTCAATCTCAACTTCTCTTTTTTGTAAATCTTTATAAGCTGAATATGCCATTCTTTTAAATATGAAATCATAAAGAAATAAATGAACTATTGTGTATCCTATAATAAATGCTAAAATTGTGAAAAAAAGAGGTGGTTTAAATAAAATTGCTGGATCTCCAATAATTGGTTTATCCATTATTTTGGAATAAATGAAAAGTATAAAATATAACATAAAATAAAAGATTATCAGATATATAACATAAACACCAATGTTAAAAATACTTATATTTTGTTTTTGTTCTGTGAATATGTAAAATTGATCATCTTCAAAATTATTTTTAGTGCAGCGAGTGATAGTTTTACTTAAGAAATCGATTGATAAACTTCTAGATGAATTATCACTATTTACAAATAAAGAGACCGTATTTTTTATTATTTGTATTACTAATTTTATTAATGCAATTATTGATAATAATAAAATAAAAATTATTAGAAATATACTTAAATAAGTTAAGAGACTTAATATTATTTTAAATAATCCAGCATAATCATCGAAATAAATCTTTTCCGGATCTCTTAAAAATTTCTCCTCATTTTCCTTTATATAAGCTGTATCCTTTTCTGTTAAATTTTGTTCGGCATACGATTCCAATTCATCAACATAATTTTTATAATCATTATTAGTTGAATATAAAACATCTTTCTTTAAATCTCTGATTAGAACATCTTTATTATTAATAATACTGTTTTCTTCAATTGTTATAGGACTCTTATTTTTTAATTTATTACCAATTGTTTTAACCTTTTCATATAATTTAGTTGCTTCATTACTTTCACTACCTTCAAATACATCTTTAGCAAATTGTTCTAATTTAGACTCATTCATATTATTCATTAATGATCGAGCAGCCGCTGGATTTCTCATCAAATTATTTAAATATGGTTGGATAGCATCTGTATTACTACTATTTGCCAACGATTTAAATTTATCTATTGCTTCTAATGTTAATAATTCTTTTTTCTCTAATTTTCCAAGTGTTTTACCAAAGATATTTAAAAGTCCGGGTGGTATTCCTGCTTTTTGAAGTTTATCTTTTAATTCTGGTGATATCTCAATATCTTCTTCTTTTTTTGATTCTTCAGCTACCGTTCCTTCTCCCGTTCCTTCTCCCGTTCCTTCAGGTGGTTTAGCTGTCGTTCCTTCAGGTGGTTTAGATGTCGTTCCTTGCCTCTTCTTTTTAATCATTCCTTC
>Ga0172373_10001944_pt1 | contig 32614 bp, 21 predicted proteins | sample Lak10m_2_FD_114546 | JGI IMG/M metagenome (GOLD analysis project Ga0172373, IMG submission 114546) | Freshwater microbial communities from Kabuno Bay, South-Kivu, Congo - kab_092012_10m | ecosystem: Environmental > Aquatic > Freshwater > Lake | place: Democratic Republic of the Congo...
CTGTCCAAAAAAGTAGCTACTTTTATTCATGTAATTTAGTTCGGGAAAACCAAATTACACTTAAAGCGGGATTTCCACAAAGGATTTCCCGCTTTTCAAAAAGTTTTATCGGACACTAGTGATTTAGAATAACGTTAAATATAAATATATGAAGAATCTCTCATTGTTATTACTTGTTATTGTTAACAATTGTATCGCGTTATCACAATGCGTTGAGAATATCTCATTTGAAGGATACAATAATGTTTCTAACAGTTATGAACCATTGAACACAAATCTGGTAAAACCAGATTACTATTATTTATGGTCTAATTATGATAATTATTACATTCATTTATGCAGTAATTACGACCATTTAAAAATAACATTTTCGAGTAATGCCACCTTATCAGACGGAACCATTACTAATGTCTTAATACTTAACCCTGGAGAAACCAAATCAATCACTATTGATGTTGGTCAATGCGGTGTTAATAGTGTTATTAATTTCAATGCGATAAAATCAGCATTAGGTGCCGACATTCCAGAAATAATTCATCTACCTGCTTGTTCAATGGAATATACTATCAATGAAATTACACCCACTGGTGGAAATGGTCCCTATAATTTTTCCGCTTGGTTCATTACAGGAAACGGTCATGTAGACGGCACCTCTGAAACTTTACCAATCATTTCCAATGTTTACTCTATTTCCTCCCTGTTAATTCAAGTAGGTGATACTACTTGTAAAATTATAGACACTGTTAAAATAATACCCGCAATAACACAATCAATTGCTTCAGAAATTTGTTTGGTAACTATGGATTCAACGAATAGCCATAACTTAATTACATGGGAAAAAAATCCAAACATGGGTATTGTTTCCTACAAGATATTCAAACAAAGCACATTAACGAGTCAATATGAAATCGTTCATGAACAACCTTTTAATTTAATCAGTGAGTTTATCGACACAACATCAAAACCAAATCAAGAAATTTCTCGATACAAAATTTTAGCTGTTGATAGCTGTGGTATCGAAAGTGCCATAAGTTCAAATCATACAACAATTTTGTTGAGTAGTAATCTCGGTAATAATTCAGTTAATTTATTTTGGAATCCGTATGAAGGTTTTTCGTATTCAAACTTTGAAATATGGAGGAGTTTAAATGGAGGAGTTAGTTATAATCTTTTAGCAACAGTTGCGAACAATACATATGCTTATATTGACTACAACGCTCCTCAACAGGCCTATTATCAAATCAGAATTTCCAATGGTGTTGGATGTAATACTTCAAAAAGTTTATACAATAGGGTAAAAAGTAATATAGTTGATCAAATGGGAAATGGTCTTGGTTTTTCGAATTATGATAAAAATGATATTTTACTCTCACCAAATCCGACTAATGATATTGCTTATTTCAAAACCAACACAAATCTAATCGGTAACAGATTTGATTTAATTGAATACACCGGAAGAAGAGTTCTTTCTGGAACCATCACAGAAAATACAGTAGTCAATTTACAAGGGTTACCTGATGGAATTTACATCCTGAAAGTGCAAAATCATTACACAACTTTAAAATTAATCAAGAATTAGACATAAAATGACTTGAATGAAATCAACGTCAATTACAAACTAAATCTTTTGATTTTTAAACACCATGTTATCCAACGAATTTCAACAAATAATCGATTACAGAAGATCAAATAGATCATTTGATCCAAACACTGAGGTACCCGCAGAAGTAATACAACGTAGTCTGGAGCGTGCTGTACTTTCACCGAACAGCAGCAACATGCAATTGTGGGAGTTTTATTGGATAAAATCCAAACCAGAATTGGAACGTTATGTTCTTTTTTGCTTAGATCAACGGGCGGCAAAAACGGCAAAACACCTCGTTGTTTTTGTAACCAGACGAGATAAATGGCGTGAACGCGCAAAATGGAATTATACCAAGATACAAGAAACAATAACCGGTGAACCTAACAAACTGCAACAATCAAGTTTAAAATATTACGGAAAACTTATGCCGTTAATCTATGGGAATGACCCAATAGGTTTTATGACGCTGATAAGAAAAAGTATAAGTTTTTTCATGGGCTTCCGAAAACCTTTTTTTCGCACCGGTGGACTTGCTGAACAACGTATTGGCGTGCATAAGTCATGTGCTCTTGCAGCTCAAACGTTTATGCTATCCGTTGCCGCCGAAGGTTTTCATACATGTCCGATGGAAGGATTTGATTCGAAATATGTAAAACGTGCGCTTAACCTACCCAGAAAAGCAGAAATTAATATGATTATTGCAGTCGGAAAAGGAACTGAAGAAGGAGTCTGGGGACCCCGTTTCCGTATGCCAAACGAGCAGGTTATTTTTGAACGTTAACTTTGGCAATACAAAATGATGATTTAATCTTCCAGTACAAAAGTCAATGGCAACATCATTTTAATTGGTTTTTGCTGCTTTGGCAAATCACTTAAACGTTGAATGGTATCGATGGCTACACGCTTGTAATATTTCTTTTGTTTCTTAGAACATGAATTACACGTAATTTCCTCTACATTAATGTCACTCACTTTACCTGTTTCTCTAAGTATAAATTATACCCGAACAAAAACCGAATCATCCTGAACTTGCGTATCCTGTGCAAAGGAACTTAGGATACTTCCTAAGGTAAAAACTAAAGGTAGATAGAACTTCATATGCTCTTGATTAATGATTAAAGCAAATATTGGGTTTACCTAAACGAAATGTAACAGTTGCACCAAAAAAAGTATACCAATCGTTCGTGGATGCCGTACCGCGTTTGCCATAACGTTCCTTATTCAAGGACCGGTTAGACAATTGAGCTGCTAAGGGACCGTTTTGCTCTGCCAAAAGCACAGGGTCGACATAATTATCAGCATGAACATCATCCAAATAGTCGGTAAAGGTTTTACGAACACCAAATTCAGCACCCAACGTAGCCCTTCCACCAATAGACATTTTAAATCCAACAGCAAGAGGCACACACAATTGTGTTAAACGATATGGTTTTGAAGAAGACATGGCCGATCCCTGACCTTCTGTACCTAAGGGTTGCAAAAACACCTTATTCCCGTTATAGGAGGTAAACGGATTCATGTGAAAGAAGCCAACTTGGGCCAATAAATAAGGGGTAACAAAATACTTATCATGTCCTATTCTGAAGGGGAAATAATTGAACTCCAACCCTCCGGCTCCTTCATAGAGCTGTGAAGTAAAATCTAAATTTCGATTCTGAATCACAGCGCGATCAGCGTCTGCATCACTACCAGACACCTTACCATAGGTAAGATTAAAACGCAAGGCCAATCTGCTGTGTACATTGTATCGATACAACAAGCCGAAGGCCAAGTGGGTGTTATCAAATTGCTTTACAGAATTAAGATCACCCAAGTAATACGCACCCCCAACAAGTGCTCCTAATTCTGAACGGGAGCGTGAATTTTGCTGTTGAGCAGAAACGATGCCCAAAGCGCAAAAACAACTAATGAAAATTAAAAGCTTCATCTATAAATCGAACGGCAAGTTATGAAGAAAATTGTTTTCATCACAGTCTTTTTTTAGGATGAAACCATTTTAAACCTGTGAGACATAATCAGATATTCACACGAAGTTATTTATTTAACAATACGGCAATGCGATTACCTTTGCGACAAATATTTCATCATGAATAAGGAACTTTTACAGCAAATTGCAGAAACTTTCGGTACTCCCACATACGTTTACGACGCAAATCAAATAGAAACACAATACGACAAACTAAAACAAGCATTTCCTGGACATGATGTGAAGATTCATTATGCACTAAAAGCCCTGAACAACATCAATATCTTGCGCATTTTACATCGCAAAGGTTCTGGTTTGGATGCAGTCTCAATTGAAGAAGTTCAACTGGGTTTACGTGCTGGTTTTCAACCAGACCAAATCATGTACACGCCAAATTGCGTAGCGTTTGAAGAGATTGAACAAGCCGTAGGCATAGGCGTACAAATCAACATAGACAACCTCAGTATCCTAGAGAAATTTGGTCAGACTTACGGCAATTCTGTACCTTGTTGTATTCGATTAAACCCACACATTATGGCTGGTGGAAATTCAAACATCTCCGTAGGTCATATCGATTCTAAATTTGGAATCTCCATACACCAAGTCAAACATATAGAGCGCATCGTAACGCATTACGATATGCATATCAATGGCTTGCATATGCATACTGGAAGCGACATCATCGACGGTGATGTTTTTATACGCGGGGCTGCACTCATGTACGAGGCCGCTTTCCACTTTCCGAATCTCAGTTTTATGGATTTTGGTAGCGGTTTTAAGGTTGCTTACAAAGCTGGGGATATTGTCACTGACATCGAGCGCATAGGAAAAAAAATCGCAAAATCTTTCGATGAATTTTGTGCGCGTTATGGTAAGAAATTAGAATTGTGGTTTGAACCTGGAAAATATATTGTAAGTGAAGCTGGTCAATTTCTTGTGCAGGTAAACGTGGTTAAACAAACGACCTCTACAGTTTTTGCAGGTGTAAATTCGGGACAAAATCACCTCATCCGACCTATGTTTTACAATGCATACCATCACATCGAAAACATTAGCAATGCAGCAGGTGAACCCAAACTTTATTCTGTGGTTGGTAATATTTGTGAGAGCGATACCTTTGGATATGATCGACTTTTAACTGAAGTTCGTGTTGGCGATATACTTTCCATCCATAATGCCGGGGCATATGGTTTTACAATGAGTAATCAATACAATTCGAGGTTACGTCCGGCAGAAGTCTTGGTTAAAGATGGTCAGGCATTTTTGATTCGAAAAAGAGAAACTTTTGACGATTTAATTCGAAATGAAGTTGAGTTGAATGAATTTATAGACGAACCAAATCAGTAGCAATTTTTGCAGATAACAAGCAGAGTGGAATACCACCACCTGGATGAACACTACCCCCTGCAAAGTACAAGCCTTTTAATTTAGAACGGTTGGGATGCCTAAAAAAGGCAGCCATTCGATCGTTAGAAGATGTACCATACAAAGCACCTTTATAACTGGAAGTTCGTTCCTCAATACGCACTGGATCAAGGTATTCCTCACATGCTATCAATGGTTCGATATCCGTTCCCAATTGATCTGAAAGCTTCTTGATAATCGTTGCACGAACTCGTTCTCTCAACTGTTTCCAATGCTGTCCCGCATGATGTGGCGCATTCACCATTACAAACCAATTCTCTCCATCTACAGGAGCATCGGTTGGATCTGCCTTGGAACTGATGTGGACATAAACGGTTGGATCATCAGAGATGCCACCTGTTTTAAACAAGGTATGAAATTCAGCTTCGTAATCTTCGCTGAAAAATATATTGTGCAAATCGAGCTGATCAAATTTTCGGGTAATGCCCCAATAGAAAATTAATGCTGAACTCGATGGTTCTTGATTTAATGCTGAACTGCGAACATATTGTTTTGGCAGGATATAATCATAGACAGCCTTAATATCTGCATTACATAAAACGACATCAGCATATTGTTTTTGGCCATTTACAGTAACACCAAGTACGCTTTGTGTATTGTGTATGATTTCCGTTACACGAGCATTACATTCAAATACTACACCAAGTGAACGAGCCAAGTCAATCAACACTTGTACAATAGAGCGCATGCCACCCTCAGGAAAATAGGTTCCAATACCATGTTCCAAATGCGGAATGATATTCAATATTCCTGGTGCTTGATATGGATTTGAACCGTTATAGGTAGCATATCGATCAAAAATCTGCACCAGTTTGGGGTGATTCAAAACTCCTGCATTGGATTGATGCATTGTTCTGAATAAATGCAGGTTTGGTATAGCTGCAATCGTTCTGAGGATATCCGTTGATAAATACGACTTAAACTCATGTAACGAACGTTCTAAGAAAGTTTTAGCCGTCTTATCAAAGAGGAATTCACTGTGTTCTAACCTTTTTTTCAATGGCACAGCACTTACGCCCAATGTTCGTTCAACTTCTTGAAACAGTTCATCCTTATTTGCTGAAAATGGCAGTCGTGTGCCATCAGCAAAAAAATAAACACAAGACGTTTTCCAACGCTGGTATCTAAAAAAATCAGTTGGATTTTTTCCAGCAAGGGTAAACAATTCATCCACTAAATAAGGGAGGGTAAATAAGGATGGTCCTGTGTCAAATCGAAAACCATGACTTTTCAATTCACCAAGTTTTCCACCCAGTGTGTCACTCGATTCAAAAACCGTAACCTCATAACCCTTTACAGCAAGACGAATAGAAGATGCTATACCTGCTATACCAGAACCAATAACAAAGGCTTTAGGCTTACTTTGCTGCATGGTGTTATAAAAAACAAAACAGCATTTTGTTCGGATTATTTAATGCTATGCAAGTAGCGCTCCAAGTTCAGATTTGCCAACAATGCGTCTGAACCAATGAATAAAATTCGTTTACATTTATTGCGCTCAACCCAAAGATCAAGGTTGGAAACTCCAACCATAAGGGTACCATTGATATCAATCTTATGCACTGGCTTCTGTTTGTGATCAAACATATCACGAATTTCAAGCAGTTCTTTATCTATAGTTTGATTTTCATTGAAAATAACAAGCCCATCAATTCCTGCATCAGCTTCTTCTGCCTTATCATTGAAGTCTTGCACGACATAAGATCTTTCACCTGCCCAAGCAGCAAAAGCTTGAGAAAACGTTGTATTCGGTTTTAGATATATCGTATCTATTTTCATTGTATTGGTAGCTAACAGTATCTCCTCTAATTTGAGGAGTGCAAATATAGTATTTTGATCCTATTGGGATCGATTAATATCCTAAAATCTTCAAGTAATCTGCAGCGGTTTGCTCTTCACTGAACAAATTCGTTTGAAGTTTACCATTTTCATCACGTTGAATTAAAATGTGCTTAGGCTCTGGAATTAAACAGTGTTTTAAACCTCCAAATCCTCCAATGGTCTCTTGATAGGCCCCAGTATTGAAAAAACCAATATACAGCTGTTTTCGCTTATCGTATTTTGGTAAATAAATGGCATTGGAATGCTGCTCAGAGTTATAATAATCGTCGCTATCACAAGTTAAACCACCTAACAATACGCGTTCATAATCTTCATTCCAACGATTTATAGGCAGCATGATAAAACGCTGATTGATTGCCCATGTATCGGGTAAATTGGTCATGAAAGATGAATCGATCATATTCCATTTTTCACGGTCGTTTTGTTGTTTCTGATGTATCACACTAAAAATAGCGCCGCCACTTTCACCAACTGTAAACGAGCCAAACTCTGTAAAAATGTTAGGTTCAGGGATGTCATTTTCAGTACATACGCGCTGTACCTGCATCAAAATCTCTCGCACCATATAGGCATAATCGAAATCGAATGCTAAGGATTTTTTAATTGGAAAACCACCACCAATATTCAATGAATCCAGTGATGGACACACTTTTTTCAAATCACAATATACACGCAAACACTTAGTTAATTCATTCCAATAATAAGATGTATCATTGATACCTGTATTAATGAAGAAATGAAGCATTTTAACATCTACACGCGGATTATCCTTTAACATCGTCTTGTAGAACGGTACTATTTCACGGTAACGAATTCCTAAACGTGAGGTATAAAATTCAAACTTCGGCTCCTCCTCAGATGCGATACGAATACCGATATTGATATTTTTTTCCGTTCGAGCTAAGATTTGTTTGAGCTCATCTGTATTATCGACAACGGGAATAACATTTAAATTTCCGTCGTTTATTAATCCACAAATGTTATCGAGATATTGTTTTGGTTTAAATCCATTACAGATGACATACTTCCCTTCTGGTAATTTTCCAGAATTGTATAGGTTCCTTACAATATCAATATCGAAAGCAGAAGAGGTTTCTATATGAACATCATTCTTCAAAACCTCATCTAAAACAAAGGAGAAATGGTTACTTTTTGTACAATAGGAATAATAGTAATTACCAGCGTACCCCAAGTTGCTTATTGCTTCACGAAACCAACCTTTTGCCCGTTGAATATTATTTGATATCTGAGGTAAATAGTTGAATTTCAAAGGTGTTCCATACTCTTCAACCAAACGCATTAAATCAATACCATGAAAATACAAACGATCTTCTCGCAGGTTAAATTCATTTTGTGGAAAATCAAAGGTTTGATCAATAAGATCGATGTATTTTGTTCTCATGTTAATCCTAAAGTATGGTATCTATTAACTCAGTTGGTCTGGCTACAACAGCCTTACCATTATGTATAACGATAGGTCGTTCAATAAGTTTCGGATTACTGACCATGGCCTCAATCCATTCTTCATCCGTTAGCTGTTTGCCTTTAAATTGCGATTTATAAATCTCCTCACCCTGACGAATTAAATCTATTGGTTTTATGTTTAATAAGGAAATTACTTCTGTAAGTTGCTCAACGGTGATTTGCTCATTGAGGTAATCGACAACCTCATATAACATACCTTTACTTTCCAAATGTGTTAACGCACACCTACTTTTGGAACACCTTGGATTGTGATAGACCTGAATCATGTAAATACCTTTTTTTCAACGGTAAAATTAGATATTTAAATGTATATCATTAATGTTCTAGCCAATAAGATGTGTATATAATTCAGGTTTTTCGTTGAGGTATTCGAACTGGAAATTCAATGTTTCAAGATTCTGTAAGATCGCAGCCAGGTCACTCGGACTCTTCAGTTCTAATCCAACAACAACGGGACCACTTTCCCGATTGTTTTTTTTCGAAAATTGGAAGTATGTAATATCGTCATCAGGGCCAAGCACCTTATTTACAAAGTCTTTTAACGCTCCTGGACGTTGAGGGAATTGAATCATAAAATAGTGCTTCAAGCCCTCATAAAAAAGCGATCTTTCTTTAATTTCTTCTGTTCTGGTGATGTCATTGTTACTTCCGCTGACAATACAAACTACACGCTTGCCCCGAATTTCGTCCTTGAATTGATCTAAGGCGGCAATACTTAATGCTCCTGCAGGTTCAACCACCATTGCCTCTTCGTTATACAATTGAAGTATTGTTGAACATACTTTACCCTCAGGTACCAAAAGCATTTGGTCTAATGCTGTCTTACAAATGTCAAAATTCAATTCACCAACACGTTTCACAGCTGCACCATCAACAAATTTGTCTATTTGATCCAACGTAACGTTTTTACCTTGGCTTAGCGAAGTAGACATAGAAGGAGCACCCGATGGCTCAACACCAATTATTTTAGTGTTTGGACTTAATGCTTTAAAAACGGTAGAAATACCAGCTGCGAGTCCTCCACCTCCAATCGGCAAAAAGAGGTAATCAATTGGCTCTTTTAAATCCTCTAAAATTTCTAGTCCAACCGTACCTTGTCCTGCAATCACCTTTGGATCTTCAAAGGGATGAACAAATACGCTATTCTGCTCTTTACAAAACGAAATGGCTTTATGGTAAGAATCATCAAATGTATCCCCATCCAAGACCACATCAATCATGTCTTTTCCGAATAACTGAACTTGTTTTACTTTTTGTTTTGGTGTTGTTGCAGGCATGTAAATCGTGCCTTTTATGTTGAGCAATTTACATGAATACGCTACTCCTTGAGCATGATTTCCTGCACTGGCACACACAATACCACGTTTTTTTTCATCCGCAGTAAGACTGCTAATTTTGTTGTAAGCTCCGCGGATTTTATAGGAACGAACTTGCTGTAAATCTTCTCGTTTCAGAAAAATATCAGCACCAAAACGATCTGATAAATTAAAACTAAATGAACAGGGCGTATGTGCGGCTACGCCCTGAAGATTTTTTTTTGCAGCTTCTATTTGTTCCAACAAATTCGTCATGTGCTAAAATTACAGGATAACTTTCATATCCGTCATTTTTTCTCTCAACCATGCACCAACCTCCTCAATAGGATGGTTTCGGATGGCATCATTCACTTCAATAAGTGTTAAATTGTCTACTTGGTTGTCTTGACTAAACGCTTTTCCAATCACATCTGTATCAACAGTTTTCATAAAATCAGCTAACAAAGGTTTACAAGCATGATCGAATAAATAGCAACCATATTCAGCTGTATCCGAGATGATGCGATTCATTTCAAATAACTTCTTTCGTGCAATCGTATTGGCAATCAAAGGTGCTTCATGCAACGACTCATAGTATGCAGACTCATCAATGATTCCTGTTTCAGTCATTGTTTCAAATGCCAATTCAACACCAGCCTTAACCATAGCAACCATTAGGGTACCATGATCGAAATATTCTTGTTCCGTAATTTGTTGTTCTGTTGTTGGTGTCTTTTCAAATGCTGTTTCTCCCGTTTGCTTTCTCCAAGTTAACAACTCAACATCACCATTTTTCCAATCTTCCATCATGCGAGAAGAAAAAGCACCACTCATGATATCGTCCATATGTTTTCTGAATAGTGGACGCATAATTTCTTTCAATACTTCAGCAAGTTCAAAGGCTTTGATTTTAGATGGATTGTTTAATCGATCCATCATATTTGTTATACCTCCATGTTTCAATGCCTCTGTGATCGTTTCCCAACCATACTGAATCAATTTAGCGGCATAACCCGGTTCAATCCCCTGCTCAACCATTTTGTCAAAGCACAAAATAGATCCTGTCTGAAGTAAACCACAAAGAATTGTTTGTTCACCCATCAAGTCTGATTTCACCTCAGCCACAAATGAAGAAAGCAATACGCCAGCTTTATGACCACCAGTTGCAGCAGCATAAGCTTTAGCCTGATCAAAACCTTTTCCTTCCGGATCGTTTTCAGGGTGAATTGCAATTAATGTAGGTACACCAAATCCGCGCTTGTATTCCTCACGTACTTCGGTACCTGGACATTTCGGTGCCACCATAATAACCGTAAGGTCTTTACGAATTTCCATACCTTCTTCCACAATATTAAAACCATGTGAATACGATAAGGTCGCACCTTTTTTCATTAACGGCATAATAGCCTGAACAACTGATGTATGCTGCTTGTCTGGAGTTAAATTACATACTAAATCAGCTGTTGGAATTAATTCCTCATACGTACCAACCTTAAATCCATTCGATGTTGCATTCTGGAATGAAATTCGCTGATCTCTGATAGCATCTTCACGCAAAGCATAAGCAATATCTAAACCTGAGTCGCGCATGTTCAACCCTTGATTTAATCCTTGAGCGCCACAACCAACGATGACAATTTTTTTTCCTTTCAAAGCTTCTACGCCATGATCGAACTCGTCCAAGTCTAAAAATTCGCAAACTCCAAGTTGTTCTACTTGTTTTCTTAATGGTAATTGATTAAAATAATTTTTCATATTAATGGTTAAATTCTGTGATTTCTAATTCATTCAAATAACTCTCTAAAGTTTTCATTGGTTTCGAGATGGCAACACGACCAGATCGTACAAATTCAAGAACGCCATATTGATCCAATTCATGGAATAGCTTGGTTAATTCCTCTGGTTGACCTGTTTTCTCTACAATTATAAAGTCTTTTTCTATGGTAAGAATGCGCGCATAATGATCACGAACAATTGTTTCAGCACCACCGTTAGCAAAAGAATTAGTTGCGAGTTTATACAACGCTATTTCTTGATAAACCACCTCATCATCTCGGTGATAAAACGCTTTGAGTACCTCAACCAACTTTTCAATTTGAGCAACGACTTTTTTCACTTGCTCTAAAGATGTCTTTACAACGATCGTATACCGATAAATGCCAGGTAACTCACATTCTGAAGCCGTAATACTCTCAATATTAATGTGTCTTCTCGTAAAAATAATAGTTATACGATTTAACATACCGATGCTGTTCTCGGTAAAAATAGATAGGTTAAATGTTGTTTCCTCCATGATTTAGCTCAATAAAATTTCTGAAACGGATGCTCCTGTAGGTACCATTGGGAAGACATTATCCTCCTTTTCTACGACGGTTTCTAATAAATAAGCTCCTGTAGACGCTATCATTTCGTCCAAAGAACTATCTAATTCTTCTCGGGTGTTAATTTTCTTCCCATCAATAGCGTATCCCTTTGCAATAGTGATGAAATCCGGATTAACAATTTCCGTAAACGAATATCGTCTATCAAAAAACAGTTGCTGCCATTGACGAACCATCCCAAGGAAGTTGTTATTTAATATTAATATTTTGATATCGATTTTAAATTGCAAAATCGTACCCAATTCTTGAATGGTCATTTGGAATCCACCATCACCAATAATCGCCACCACTGTTTTGGATGGGTCGCCTAATTTAGCACCAATTGCTGCAGGCAATGCAAACCCCATTGTTCCTAGGCCACCTGATGTTATGTTAGTTCGATTTCCTTTATACTGATAATATCGGGATGCAATCATTTGATGCTGACCAACATCTGTTACAACCACAGCTTGACCATTGGTTTTTTCCGAAAGTAAGTTCACCACCTCTGCCATTTTTAATTGTTCTGAGGTTGGATGAATCGCATCAGTCACAACTTTTTCGCGCTCGATAGCTTCCAAGGCTTTAAACTCTGCTAACCAATCGGGATATGCCTGCTGATCAACTAGGGCTGTTAAACGTGTTAATGCATCTTTAGCATCAGCATGTATGGGTACATCTGCTTGAATGATTTTATTCAGTTCGGCTGGATCTATATCAATATGGATCACCTTTGCTTGTTTAGCATAACGACTAACGTCACCCGTAACACGGTCATCAAAACGCATACCTACGGCTATCAATAAGTCACATGAATTGGTCAGTACATTGGGCGCATAATTTCCATGCATACCTAGGTAACCTACATAGTTGTTGTGGTCAGGAGAAAAGGCACCTAACCCCAACAAGGTTGATGCAACAGGAATACCTGATTTATCGACAAAAGCCTCTAATTCGGCTTGTGCCTCACTCAAAATAATACCTTGACCAACAAGTAAATAGGGTTTCTCTGCGGCATTAATCAACGCAGCAGCTTGCTTCAACAAGTCATCATTCACTTTTGGAGCCGGATGATAACTCCGAACACCCGTACAAGGTGTGTAAGTAAAATCAACTTCACCAAACTGTGCATCCTTTGTAATATCAACCAATACAGGACCTGGCCTTCCAGAGCGAGCAATATAAAATGCTTTAGCTAGTGCCCCAGCTATATCCTCTGCCTTGGTAACCTGAATGTTCCATTTAGTCACTGGCATAGAGATTCCGATGACATCCGTTTCTTGAAAAGCATCTGTTCCAAGCAAATGCGATGCAACTTGACCTGTAACACAAACAACCGGCGTTGAATCTATCATGGCATCTGCCAAACCTGTAATGAGGTTTGTTGCTCCAGGACCTGAGGTTGCAAAAACAACACCAACATCACCTGAAGTTCGAGCAAATCCCTGAGCGGCATGAATAGCCCCTTGTTCATGTCGAACCAAAATATGCTCAACGCGATCGCTAAAATCATATAGTGCATCATAAATTGGCATAATTGCACCCCCTGGATAACCGAAAATGGTCTTTACACCCTCATTCACTAAGCAGCGCATAACTGCCTCAGCTCCTCTGATTTTCATTTTATAAGTTTTTTCGTTTTGTTTTTGTTTTCGGTAAACCGACTTTATGCTTTTACTTATCTGTTATACAACCCTCTGATGCTGAACTAACCAGCTTAGCGTATTTATACAAAACACCACTTTTTACTTTAAGTTCAGGTTGTTTCCAATTCTTTTTACGTTCAATCAACGCTTCCGCTGAAACAGCCAAATCGATGGTATTATTGATTGCATCGATGGTAATAACATCCCCGTTTTGAACCAAAGCGATTGGCCCACCATCAAAAGCTTCTGGACAAACATGACCAACAACAAAACCATGTGTTCCACCAGAGAATCGACCATCAGTGATTAATGCCACACTGTTTCCAAAACCTGCACCAATTAGTGCTGAGGTCGGTTTTAACATTTCAGGCATTCCGGGTCCACCTTTGGGACCTTCATTTCTGATGACTACAACATTTCCTGCTTTCACCTCGCCATCTCGAATACCGCGAATGCAGTCAAATTCATCTTCGAAAACTATAGCGGGTCCTGAGAATTGCTCTCCTTCTTTACCTGTAATCTTTGCCACCGAACCTTCAGGCGCAAGATTTCCATACAACACCCGAAGGTGTCCTGAAGCCTTTAATGGCTTTTCGACCGGATAAATTACATCTTGTTCTTCAGGAAGTCCAGGAACCTCATCCAAATTTTCTCGAATAGTTTTCCCTGTTACAGTCAAACAATCGCCATGCAACAATCCCTTTGATAGCAAGTATTTCATAATTGCCGGTACACCTCCGATTGCAAACACATCTTCCATCAGGTATTTCCCACTTGGTTTAAGATCTGCTATAAGTGGTGTTTCATTATTCATTCGGGTAACATCATCTAAAGAGATATCAATACATGCTGTTTTGGCCATGGCGATCAAGTGAAGAACGGCGTTTGTAGATCCCCCAAGAACAATGACAACTCGAAGTGCATTTTCAAATGCCTTTTTCGAAAGAATGTCGGAAGGTTTTATATCACGCTCAAGCAGGATCTTCATGTATTTACCCGCCTGCAGACATTCTTCGCGCTTTTCTGGACTCATAGCCGGATTAGAGGAGCTGTAAGGTAAACTTAATCCAAGTGCTTCAATAGCAGAAGATAAGGTATTTGCCGTGTACATACCACCACAAGCACCTGCTCCCGGACATGCGTTCTTAATCACTCCTTTATAATCCTCTTCGGAAATCTTACCAGCATATCGTTCACCCAAAGCTTCAAAAGCAGAAACAATATTCAAGGTTTTTCCTTTATACTTTCCAGAAGCGATGGTACCACCATAAACCATAAGCGAAGGTCTATTTAGTCTGATCATCGCCATCGTCATGCCCGGCATATTTTTATCGCAACCTGCAATTGTTACCAAGCCGTCGTAATAATGAGCTGCGGTAACGGCCTCAACAGAATCCGCAATCACCTCCCTAGAAACCAAAGAATAACGCATTCCATCCGTACCATTGGTAATCCCATCACTTATACCTATGGTATTGAACTGCAAACCAACCTGACCGTTCTGCTGCACACCATCTTTCACAAACTTCGACAAACCGTTCAGGTGCATGTTACAGGTGTTTCCTTCAAACCAAGTGGAGGCAATACCTACCTGAGGTTTTTTCATGTCTTCATCAGAAAATCCAACACCATATAACATGGCCTGTGATGCCGGTTGGGTCTCGTCTTGAGTAATAACTTTGCTGTACTTATTTAATTCCATTACACGATAACGTTATTGTGTTCATTAAAAGCCACCCTGCGCTTGTACATGCGTTGTATCATAGAAGCATTGGTTTCATCCCACTTACTTGGGAAAACATAATCATTAAATTGCTGAATACCGATTACCTCAGCGGCAGTGCCACAGAAAAATGCTGCGTCAGCAGTTTCAATTTCTTCTGGCTTGAAGTAACGTTCTTCAACCTCTATGTCGAGTTCTTTTGCAATTTCAAATACGGTAGCACGAGTAATTCCTGCAAGGATATTGCCTAATGGTGCGGTAAATAATTTGCCGTCTTTTTCATAAAAGAAATTCGCGCCTGGCCCTTCAGCAACATAACCATTGATATCCGTCAACAAAGCTTCATCATAACCTTTTTGTTTGGCTTCTGTTGTTGCTAAAATAGAATTGGTATAATGCCCGACAACTTTCGCCTCAACATGACATGCTTTTGGATTTGGTCGTTGATAAGACGAAAGCATTACGCGTAACATGTTATCACCTAAATATTTACCCCACTGCCATGCCATAATAACAACATGAACTTCTTGTGTAGGTGTTAAAGACATGTTATCACCTAGAAAAACCAAGGGTCTTATGTAAGCGTCCTTTAAATCATTTCGCTCCAAAAGTTCATAAGAGATTTTCTCGAATTCTTCAGCTGTAATTTGTAAATCGATGTGCATCATCTTAGCAGAATAATGCAAGCGATCATAATGTTCTTTCGCTTTAAAAATTCTAGTTCCATCTGGGGTGTCATACGAACGAATTCCTTCAAATACACCATTCCCATAATGCATTGTTTGATTGTACAATCCTACCTGTGCATCTTTTGCCTTTACCCAACTTCCATTTAGATAGATAATCGTTTCATCATTGTAATACATACCATTCAAATTTTTAATTCAAAAAAAAAGCCTTTCCCGGTGTGAGAAAGGCTAAACTTATACTAATAGCAATTCTCACCCGGCCAAGGAGTTAATAATGACAGAAATGACAATTGACTTATTTGTTTTCATAATCGGATGCGAAATTACAAATAGTTTAAAGTTTCTACAACAGAAAAATGGAGAAATTTAATTAATAACAATTTAGATAAGTTATGTTAATTTAGCGTAAATCTTGTTTGTTTTGTTTGTTTTCCGTTAGAAATTAAAGCTAGATATACTCCTGATTCTACAAGATTAGCAACGATAATGCGTTGTGGTGCTTCTTCAAATCCTTGAAAACTTACCAGACGACCCGATGCATCATATATGTACACATCAATCGCTCCCTCAAAACCAGCACTCAAAATCAATTGTTTTTGCTCGACATCAAAGAAAATATTCTGTTCTAAACAGGGAACAATAGTAATAGTTTTTAAGGAAATTGTTGCGCCATTCACATCGGTTTGCATCAGCCTGTAATATGTTGTTTCCGTATTACGACCTTCAAGTTCAACCTGATAATCTTCTAACTCCTCAGAATTTCCAATTGCATCAACAACAGCTACTAAGTTTTCTGTATGATTTTCTGACACCTCATAAATCGAAAAATAATCATTGTTGTGTTCGGTAGCAGTACTCCAACTGAGTTGATGTTTACCCATTGTGCAAACTCCTTGAAAATCGAGTAAATGAATTGGCAGAATGGCAATTGTTCCACCACAGAGTCCAGAAAATGATGGCGGTGTTGGGTTGGCAGTATAGGTTGCATTCGTACTTAAGGTCTTGGTGATATTGGTACCACTATGAGTTGGTGCAGTGCCGAAATAGGTTGCTGTTAAAGATGTAACAGGTGAAGTACCATCACTGACCAAATTGTAATTACCTCCAGTCAAGAATTTGCAATCACGCATAACCAGTGAACACGAATTTCCGGAACCATTGGCTGCATAAACATCGTTCCCCAAATCAGCACTATTTGACTGAAACGAACAAGAATCGATGGTTAAGGAGATCGTTTTAGAGGAAGAGAAAACTCCTGTTGACAGATAACGTGCTCCAATAGCACCACCACGCAATGTTCCAGCTGTTTTGGTATTATTCTGAAACTTGCAACGGGTAAAACGCGCAGTTCCTGCAGAGATTCTTACCGCACCACCATAAACTGTAGATGAAACTTGCCCAGCTTTATTGTTGTAAAAAATACAATCTGAAACAGTGAGCACGCCATTGAGTTGCGAAATCGCTCCACCAGAGGTAGCGACATTCCCCTCAATTCGCGAGTTTTTAAGTGTGACGTTTGTGGTTCCATCTCCTTCAATCCGTAAGCCGCCACCGTCAAATCCAGAATCTTTATAATTGCTTGCAATAACGGTGTTCTGAATAACCAAATTAATGTTTACACCATACGCTTCTATTCCTCCCGTATAGGCAGTGCCTGCAGTATTACAGAATGAACCACCACCGGTTATGGTAACACTGGATCGTGATTGAACCGAAATGGTTGGATTCCCACCTGATTCACCATTTTCTAATAAACCAATATTTTCCAAGAGTATCCCACTAAAAGTTGATGCTGACCCTCCTATAGTTATCGCCTGACCGCTTCTACCAACTGGAGTTTGTGTTCCATTGTTCTCATATTCTCGAATTGTAAAGTTCTTTAGTGTAACATTGCTTGCGCCGATATACATAAAGTAATTCGTGTGAACTGCAGCTAGGTTGTTATCGAAAACGGTTGCACTTAAACTGGCTCCCTCGAAGGTAACGCTGCTCGTAGTAACATTAATGTTGATCTCATTGGTATAGGTTCCAGCATCTATTTTAATGATATCGCCGCTAACTATAACACCACTGTATGTAGACCATAAATTTGCAAGTGAAGCTTTCGGCAACGCAGGTGTTAGACCTGAATTTGCATTATTTCCTATAGCCGAGCAAAAAACATCACCAGTGGTAAATGCATCATTCACATAATAAGTTGTAGCATTGGCATCTTTAATGCAGCATAATAAAAAAAGGGCTAAAATAAGTTGAGTGAGTAAACCTCTCATAGTTATGGCAGTAATCAAGTTTATAGTGCCGCAAAATAAATGACTCTCAAAACACCCTCCTCAACAAGTACATTAAACGCTACAAAAACAAGACTTTAGGCTATTTCATGTGACAAACTGTTAGCATTATTCAACCAATGGTTACCTATCTCGTGAAGACCACAAACAGCACTGACTAAAAGGCATAAAACAAAGCCTTAAAATACAGCAGACTTAATTCAACCAGTATGTAATGGTGTCAAAACCAATCCGAGTATACATAAAAAAGAATTTGACTCAAAAGGAAAAGAAGTATCCGAGAATTAAAATTTTGATAATGCTCCTCAAGGAACGGAAGAAACGAACAAATTTGACAAAAAAAAGAGGCTGTTCAATATTTTGAAACAGCCTCTTCATTTGAAAATCGTTTACTCAATTAAACTAGAACGCAATCTTTGTATTTAGTGCGTCTTGTGATGAACTCAATTGTACAATAACAACACTTCCAGAAATCATTGTTGGTAAAGGGAGTGTGATTGAAAAGGATGAGGCATCAGGAGTGATTGTTTTCTCAAAAACCTGTTGACCAATTGTATTGTAAAGTATCACCTGAACAGGAATGTTATGATGATCTTGAATTGAAACAGACAAGTAATCACCGTGTTTTACAACGTGAAAAGACTCTTGTGAGGTACAGGCTGCCACTACAATACTTTTTACCAATTCCGTGTTACCATCTATATCCGTTTGATAGAGTTCGTAATAAATCCATTCCTCGTTATTTGCACGATCATAATCCCTAAACTCATAAGATTGCATAGTATTGCTATTCATTGCACCTTGTACCGAGCCAACCATGCTCATTTCGCCATCTCGATTTGATTTAAATATGGAAAAATAGGCATTATCCTTTTCGGTAGCTGTGGTCCAATTTAATTGTACCATAGCACCTGTGCAGCTTCCAGAAAGTGATAAAAGTTCTATTGGTAATGCAGCTGGAGTACTGGTTGATTCGTAGGCCCCGATGTCAGGTAAACCAATACGAGGATTTGACAACAAATCGTCAACAGGAGCATCTACACTTGTACCTGCATTTACACCTATTGAAGTAGTTTGAAGTGAATAGGGATTATCACCTGAAAGAACAAAAGAAGGATTTCCTGTAATACAATTTGTTTGGGTATTTATAGAATTAATGGAAGTCGAAGAAGTGTATAAACAATTAGTAAGGGTTATTGATGAAGTTGAATTTTCCGCATAAATATCTGCTTTACCGCTGGATGCAAGCGTAAAATTGTTGTTGTAAATAATCGTGTTTGAAACGATCATATTACCGTTACTTGTAGAATACAATCCGCCTGTAACAGAACCAGTGTTATTGGTTACCGTACAATTAGTCATAAGCACACGTCCGCGTTGTGTATAAACAGTTCCAGAACCAGAACTTAACCCTCCATTTGCATTAAATAAACAATTCACTATTGATAGAGTTTCTGGAGATGAAGGATAGGCGTTATCTGTTGCATAATAGAGCGCTATCCCATTGTATGACCCATTATTTGTATTGGAATAAAATTTACAACGAACAATTGAAGAATTATTCATTACACTACTCGCTCCTACTATAGCTACTGCTCCACCGTTTTTCTCAGCATAACAGTTCCTAAAAGTACAATCCGTAACTGTTATTCCATCATTTGCATAAATTGCACCTCCGGAATGGCCATAAGTGTTACGAGTATCACAATTATCAAAGATACATGACACTACTTGATTCCCCTTTGCACCAGCTGTAACGAAAAGTCCTGCTCCGCCATAAGTAAGGGTTGTACTGCTATGAGTAATATAGTCTTTAACAAGAATGTTTTTTATGGTAATATTATCATGTGCTGTATTAGATAAACGCAGCCAATATGAAGTTTGATCCGAATCAAAAATTGTGGTAGGTACACCTGAACTTAAAGCGGCGCCTTGCAAAGTAAAGCCCTCATCATCACTACCTACAGTAATTGTCTTTTCCGTATACGTACCTGCTGCAACATTCACTACATCTCCAGCATTCAAATTTTTATTTGAGAATAAATAAGCTAAAGTCCTATAAGGTGTGCCTACTGCTGTGCCATAACCCACTCCATCTACACCCGTTGTTGAAACGTAATAAGTGGCAGACCAAGAAATATGAATAGTTATAAAGAAGATGAAAAGCGATAGAATCTTACCAAAATGATTCGCCATGTAGATTTCTAGTTTTACGTTTAGGATGCAAACTTACGCTACCTCACTCGGACAAAAAAAAATAATCACTTATGGCTTTAGATTTTCAGCGTTTTAAAACTAAATATTACCAGTCTGTTATATTTATAACAAACTTCTAAGCAGCTGAACATTAAATGTTCTTGAAACAGGTACAAGCATCTTCACATTCGCCAATTGCAACTTGTAAGATTGAACCTTGCCTGAAATATCAATGACATACTCTGGATTGATGATGAATGATTTGTGGACACGCAAAAAATTTGACTGTATGTCATCCAACATATCTTCAACACGCTTCATAGAGATTCTATGCATGGATTTAGATAACTCCCCCAACCTAGAGACATAATAAAAGGATACATAATTGTCCTTTGCCTCTAAGTACACCAACTCGCTCAGTTCTTTTTCGAAAACCAATTTCCCCCCATCACTATACAAACGAAACATTTTTATGGCTATTTGAACTTCTGGAGGTCGAGGGATATCTATTAATTGATAAATTCTTCGGTAATGTAAGACTAAAAATACCGGTAAACCAGGAACTATTAAGAAGAATAAAAAATAACTGATCCAAAGGTAAAAAGGGATATCCATGACCACAATGGTAATCAGTGTCAACACCATTGACATCAGCAAATAACCCATTGCTCCTTTCCAAGAAAATCCTGAACGGTAAATGATTGACTCCTCTTTATATACACCCGGAATAATTGCCAAAGAAATAAAAGCAAACAGGGTAGAAAAAAGTATCAACTCCACAATTTTACTGGTATCAGGTGGTACCAATTCATAAAGACCTACAACAGCATATGAAAGCCATAAAAAGCCAAAAACAAGCGCGCATTGGATTTTTATTGATGGAAATATCTTATCTAATCTGAAGTAATGCTCTTTTTCCATGGTTTAATAATTAAAAATAACAGAACACCTGTAAACATGAGGAATAAGGAGAAACGCATGTTAAACTCACTCAATTTCTTTTCTTTATTCATGATGAATCGCTCACGTTTGTTGAGATGTCTCAATTGTTTATTTTCTAAATCTTTTAAAATCAATTTTTTCCTCAACACCAGCTCTATTTCAGAAATATAGGCATCACGTTTTGCTAACTGACTTTTAAAATCCAAAAAATTTCGTGCAACCGTTAACTCTTGTTGTTGATCACCAAGTAAACGATAAGACTTCAATAACAACTCATATAATTCACTGTAATGATTTTGAAATCGATGTGTTCTTGCAATTTCAAAGGATTCATTCAATAAGCGAATGGCATCTTGTTGTTGTGCATTGTATTGAAAGTATTTACCGCTCAACTTTTTGAAAATCACTTTCTCTTCATCCCAAGATGGTTGTATTAATCCTTCTGCTTGATTCAATAATTCCTTTGCATCTTGCAATCTATTTAACTTCAAATACGTATCAATCAACCCAAAATACGCGAACAGAATACCCCTTTCATCACTTAATTCTTTTTCTAAAATCAATGTATTGTTAAAATTGACTAAAGCCGACTCAAATTTGCCAAGTTCTTTATAGGCCTCTCCTAAATTAAAAAATGCTATTGATCGTCGAAATCTATCTGTTTGAGTCTGAAGAAAAGGCAATGCATTTTTTAAGTATCCTATAGCTTTGTTATGCAGACCTCTAAGTTGAAAGGTGGTAGCAATATTGATAAACGAAGCCCCAACCTTAGATTTATCCTTTAATTTTTGAGCGATAACATTCGATCTCAGAAAGTGTTCTTGCGCTAACGCATACATACACTCCTTTTTATAACAGATACCCAATGCTGTATTGACTAAATAGGTTGATTTGGTAAACGATTCATGTTGTGAAGCATGCTTCAATGCTAGAGCCTTCAATTTCAAATCTGAAGAATTGGTTGACATCGCTTGTTCCAACTCGTTTTCTAAAGCATCAACACTCTTTGCCCCAACAGCATTATAACATATAACAAACAGAAAAAGCAATACAAGTTGTAATGCAGCAGTATAGTCTACCCGTTTTATCATGGTAAAACAAAATAACTCATTTTTCGCGTAAAACACAAACACTGAGCGAGATACAATATGTATCCCGCTCAGCCTTAACCTAAAAACTATAACTATACTATGATTCTGTTCAACTGAACAAAACAAAGCTAACGAGATAAGCCAGCATCACCTGAAGTTTACGCATGTCTCCCACGGAATTAACTAAAACCAAGTATTCAATTCTAAGTATTTTTACGGATAGCAAAAAGGGCCATCTCTGTGAGACGACCCTTTCACTGTAATTAAAGTGGAATTAATTTCCTACAGACAATACTTTCATTTCAGTTCTTCGATTAATTTGGTGTTCTGCCTCAGAGCATTTTACACCATCTTTACACTTATTTAAAAGTTTTGTTTCTCCATAGCCTTTAGCTACAATTTGTTCTGCTTTAATTCCTTGAGAAATCAAATAATCCACGCAACTTTGCGCACGTTTTTGTGATAATTTCTGGTTTTGGTCGTTACTTCCTCTACTATCTGTATGTGAGCTTAACTCAACTTTAATTGTTGGATTGGCAGCCAAGAACTCAACTAATTTATTTAATTCTGTTTTACTTTCTGGTCTTAACGTTGCCAAACCATAATCATAGAACACATTCTCCACTTCAACGGTAACTCCTTTAGAAATTTGTTGTAAACCTATGGTTTCATTAATTTTCTTGTCACTTGGTTTAAAACTTAAATGTACTGTTTGATCTAAATACCCCTTATCAGAAGCTCGGATTTCATATTTATCGGCTTTATTCAGTTCAACCTGAACTTCGCCTTTTTCGTTGGCTTGAACCATTGTTTCTTTTCCGGTCGTCAAGTTTTTAACATGCAAAGTTGCATTCGGCAAAGGCTTTTTAGTTTTTGTATCAATTACACTATTTTGAACAAGCACATATTTCGAAGCCAAATTAAAATCGTGATAAACCGTATCAGTTTCTGTTTTACCAATGGTATTGAAATTAAATTGTGTTGGCGTGAATTTTTCGTCCTCCACAGAAACGGTGTAATTTTTATCAATAACTCCTTTAAATAGATAATTCCCTGATGCGTCCGGAATAATGGTATCCACAACTTTGTCACCGTCTCGAACCAACAACTTGATTTCATTCATAGGCTTTAACCCTGCTACATCTGGAACTAGTTTTCCTTTCAGGTAAAATTCCATTAATTTAATCTCAATGCCATAAACGCGGTCAATTAAATCTCCACGGTTAGATGACAAAACACCTTTGTTATTTTTATCAAGTAGCAATGAAAAATCATCATTGGATGAATTTACTCCTTCACCAAAGTTTTCTGGTTTACCCGTTAACAATTCATTTTGCTTGATTTTGAACAAGTCTAATCCGCCTAAACCAGGTAATCCTGCACTAGAAAAGTACAAAAATTGTCCGTTCACCACAGGAAACATCTCATTTTCAAGTGTATTGATTTGTTTCCCAGCATTTATTGGCTCACCCCAAACACCATTTGATTTAATGGCATACCAAATATCAGCACCACCAAATCCACCAGCGCGATCTGAACTGAACCAAATCGTATCCCCTTTCGGACTCAAATATGGATGAGCTAGATAGTATACAGGGTCATTAAAAGGAAAAACTGATTCCTCTTTCGTCTTTTGATTATACATGAAGATTCCTGTCGTACTCAATTTACCGCGCTTTGGAACATAATTCTTTGCAAAATACCATGTTGAATTGGTAGTGTCGTAATATGCCGTTCCATCGTGGTGTTTATCACACAAATACGATTGACGCTCTACACGACGCATAGAATCTGAAACCACGTAAATATTAAGATAAGGTGAATGATCATAAGACCATCTCGCGTTAAAATCATCACGACTAGAACTTAACACATAACCGCCAGGAAATGATGAAGTAATGAAATCACCTAAATTCGAGTTAATCGGTAGGACGGTGGTCTGGTTGAGTTTTTTATTCTTGCTCAATTCTGTCCATAAATTCGTGTTCTTGTATACATTGATTAATGCAACCCTATCTTTATCCAATTGAGCTAACAGCGGATGAGTCAACAATGATTTTGCTCGCTCGTACTCAGCAGTTGTCATCAAGAACCTGAAGTAATTATAGATGTCAACGGATTGAGCTTTAGTACTATTCGATAAAGCCTCGTGCAATTCACGTTGAAAAGCTACATTTTTAGCCCATTGCGCAGAAACAATCGCCATACGATAAATTGAATCCGCTTCTTCAACAGTTACTTCACCTTTGTGTATGATTTCATCAAATATTGAATTTGCTTCGTAATAACGTTTTGATTTATACAGTTCGGTAGCGGTTTTTACTTTTAATTTTTGGGCGCTTACAGTTCCAACAACCAAAAAACTCAGTAAATAGAAATAAAAACTTTTCTTCATAACGCAAATTTAGAAATATCTTGGAGACCCAACATTTTTCTTCTTATTCATTGAATACAAGAGCATTAATTCATGTGACCCAAATGTCTTAGCGGTAACTAAGCCATTTACAGGAAAATCAAATGCATAACCAAAACGTAAATCTGAATCTAGTAAATAGGTAAAGTTAAAACCAATTGATGCATTGTAACGGTACAATAATCCAACTGAAAAGTTATTCATGTATTCTACTCCAGCATTTAAATCTACTGAAACAGGAGCATTGGCAACAACTTTTACTAAGGTACTTGCCTTAACATCCAATATAGAATTTATCGCATGGGTATACCCCCCAGTTAGATAGTAGTGTCTTTTGATGTATTCACCACTAATCAGAACTCCATTTGTCCCTGTGATACTAGATTCATTAATTCTAGGAACACTAAATCCTGCGTACCAATTTTTATCCTGATAAAATAAACCCGCACCAATATTTAATTTCAATTTTGAAAAACCTGCTGTATAAGTCGGGTCGGTTGGATCTACTGCAACTAAATCTGTATAATTAATACTGATTTGTTCTCCACCTGCAGAAAGACCAAAATTTAATTGTTTGTCCGCCCCTAGTCGCAAAGAATATGAATAATCTCCAAAAAAGGTTGTTCTAGACCTTGACCCGATGCGATCACTAATGATATGCCCCCCCAAGGCCATATTTTTGAAAGGTATCGGGCTGTGTACACTTAAAAATTGACTAGCGGGTGCACCTTTCAATCCTATCCACTGATTTCGAGTTCCAACCAATGCGCTAAATCCACCTTCAGTTCCTGCCGTAGCAGGATTAAACATTAGACCATTATATTGATAAAAACTCGTTTGCTCATCTTGTTGAGAAAATCCCACGCCATAGAAGAACAACGTGATAAAACACCATTTAACTGTTCTGAACATATTCTTAATGAACTAATTCTAAATATCCGGTTTTAATTTCAGATCCATCTTTTGGATCCAAAACGTAGTAGTAAGTTCCACTAGGTAAAGTGTCATTACCCATGGCACCATTCACATTTGCAGCACCATTCCAATCGTTCATATATGGCTCTGCTTGGTACACCATTGTACCCCATCGGTTGAAGATTTGTACGGAAGCATCAGTGTATCCTGCATTCCAGTTTTGATTTCCATTGTTACCATTTGTCGAGATGAATTCTGCAATTTCCGGATCACATTTAATTACTATAGATGCCGTTGCTGTACAATTTACACTATCTAATACAGTAACGGTATATACTCCATTACCAACTCCATCTAAAATCGACTCGTTAGACGACCCATTCATCCAAGTATAAACATAATTTGGATAACCTGATGTAGCTAAAACTTCTATTTTACCATCTTGCTGCCCGCAGGTCGGATTTATAACCGAAAGTGTTTCTAAACGAATTGAATCCAACCAAACAAGTACATTCAAACTATCTAAGCCTTCACAGGTAACAGTGGTAGTGTTAGTCTGTGTTGCATAATACGTCATACCATCAATAATTTGATCTGAACCAGACACTACCGTACCCCATGCATCATACCATGTTATTGTACCTGTTGATGATGCAGACAAATCAGAAACTTTTGGATTATTACTTGCACAAAAGAACTGAACAGAATCACCTACAGGTGCCTGAGGATCAAGTATATGAATGCGAACGTGAAGTGAATCGCTACTTGAACATCCATTGATATTTGATCGCACAAAATAATGCTGGTTATCTGCTAACGAGGTTGTCAATGGTAAAGGACCATTTCCAGCGTTATCGAACCAATACACTGATTGACCATTTGCTGCTAAATCGGCTAAGGTAGGATAAGTTTCCGCACAAAAATATTGGACACTATCCCCAGTTGGTTTTGTTGGATCTATAACATTTATTGTCAATACCAAGCTATCCGCACTTAAACATCCACCAGCACTACTGAACACACTGAATGTACCTGAAACAACTGAATCAGTTGGTAATACAGTATTTCCTTGCGCATCATGAAGCACTAAATTTAATCCAGAAATCTGCGTCAAGATTCCTTGAAAAATACCTGCTGCATCATGACATAGTTCAATTGATGGGTTAGCTATTGTCGGCTTGTTCGGATTGATGATTGTAACCAACAAGGCAAGTGAATCTAGCCCTTCACAACCTCCAATTGTTTGAGTCACGTAATAAACACCAGATTGAAGCGTGTCTGAATTTTGAACAGCTATACCAGAAGCATTATACCAAGACAATCCAGCCCCTGTAATTTGAGGTAACAAGTCTGAAACTTTTGCAAAATCTACAAAACAAAAATCAACATTAGTGTCTGCAATTGTTGGTGCTGATGGATTAGTTAATTCTATACTTACAGCCAAACTATCGTAACTTGTACATCCACCAACTACTTGTGTAGCGTAATATACGCCTTCTTTCAACGGTGTATTCAATTGTTGTAAAGCACCCTGCTCATCGTACCAACTCAAAGCTGATCCTGTAACTAACGCATTCAAATTCGAAATAACTGGATGTTGGCTCAAACAGAAAACTTGATGCGTATCTGCAATAGTTGGGGCACTCGGATCATTAATGGTAACAACAACAGCCAAAGAATCATAGCTTGTACAGCCGTTTAACGTCTGCGTGGCAAAGTAAACACCCGAAACTAATGTATCAGTAAGGTTACAAATTCCATTCTGGTTGTACCATGCAAGTTGAGAGCCTATTGCAGCTGAATTTAGAATGGAAACCGTTTTAAAATCACCGTCACAGAATTGAGGGGATGTATTTCCAATTGTTGGTGCTGATGGATTATGAATAATAACCTGCACCTCTAGGCTATCAATACTTTGACAGGAGCCTACCACCTGTACGGCATAATAATACCCATCTTTCAACGTATCCGAAGATAAAACAGCGGCACCTGAAGCATCAAACCAAAGTAAACCAGAGCCTGAAACCAAGGCATTCAAATCAGATAATTGTTTGAAATCACCAAAACAAAACTCTTGACTTGGATCAGCAATTGTTGGTGCTGCAGGATCTCCAATTGAAACCAGAACATCTAAACGTGAAGTTGATTCACAACCATTTGCATGTTGAGAAGCAAAATAATGATTCCCATTTACTAATAACTCAGAAGCCAATAATGGAGTTCCAGCATTTGACACAGCATACCACGTAATACCGCTACCTTGAGGTAATAAGTCACCAACCGTTGGTGCTACACTCGAACAAAACGATTGATTTGTTAATCCACTTGGCGAGGTTGTGTCTTTTATGGAAACAAGTACGTCAAGGCGATTAGTGGATTCACAACCACTTGAAAGTTGTGACGCATAATAATGAGCTCCATCCACCAAGGCAACTGAAGATGAAAGCTGTACCCCACCCGAAGAAACATTGTACCATTTAATGGAACCGGTATTCGGTAATAAATCGGCAACCGTTGGTTGATCAATTGCGCAGAAACTTTGTGACCCCAAACCAGAAGGTGCCGTAGTGTCTTTAATAGACACTAATACATCAAGACGAGTTGTTGACTCACAGCCGCTTGAAGTTTGAGAAGCATAATAATGTGTTCCGTCAACCAAAGCAACTGTAGTTGCAAGCGGAACACCTCCAGTTCCAGCACTGTACCAATTGATCGTTGTTCCAGAAGGTAATAGGTTTGAAACTTTTGGATTATTTATCGCACAGAACGATTGAGCAGCAGCTCCTGATGGCGCAACTGTATCCTTTATGGTAACCAACACATCTAAACGTGTTGTTGATTCACAACCGCTAGAGGTTTGAGAAGCGTAATAATGCGTACTATTTGTTAATGCCGTTGTTGTTGCCATCGGCGATCCGCCTGTTGATGTCGTATACCAGTTTATCGAAGCACCCGCAGGTAACAAATCTGACACTTTAGGATTGTTTATCGCACAGAACGATTGAGCACTTGATCCAGATGGTGATGTCGTGTCTTTTATTGTAACAACAACATCCAATCGGTTTGTTGACTCACAGCCACTTGATGTTTGTGAAGCATAATAATGTGTACCGTTAGTTAATGCCGTTGTTGTTGCCATTGGCGATCCGCCTGTTGATGAAGTATACCAGTTTATCGAAGCACCCGCAGGTAATAAATCTGACACTTTAGGAGTATTTATCGCACAGAACGATTGAGCACTTGATCCAGATGGTGCTGTCGTGTCTTTTAGTGTAACTAAAACGTCCAATCGATTTGTTGACTCACATCCACTTGATGTCTGCGAAGCATAATAATGTGTACTGTTGGTTAATGCTGTACTCGAAGCAAGTGGCGACCCTCCTGTCGAGGTCATATACCAGTTTATCGAAGCACCCGCAGGTAACAAGTCTGAAACTTTTGGATTATTTATCGAGCAGAACGATTGAGCACTTGATCCAGATGGTGCTGTCGTGTCTTTTATGGTCACAACAACATCCAATCGATTTGTTGACTCACAACCACTTGATGTTTGAGAAGCATAATAATGTGTTCCATTAGTTAAAGCAGTGTTCGAAGCAAGTGGCAATCCAACTGTCGAGGTCGTATACCATTTTATCGATGCACCAGCAGGTAACAAATCAGAAACTTTTGGATCGTTTATCGCACAGAAACTTTGTGTAGCACTACCTGTAGGAGCTGTGGTGTCTTTCAGGACAACAGTTACATCAAAACGCGTTGTTGACTCACACCCACCAACAGTTTGAGACGCGTAATAATGATTTCCGTTTACAAGTGATTCAGTACCTGTGTAGGCTGTGCCACCCGAAGATTGGTCATACCAAGTAATAGACGAGCCTGTAGCAGATAAATCGGAAACAGTTGGATTATTAATTGCACAGAACGTTTGAGTAGCAGTACCCGTTGGAGCAGCTGGTGGTGAACAAGCACACCCAGACATAGTTGCCTGAATAGAGCAAGTCGCCGTTGCTCCATTTGCATCAGTTACAGTAAAAGTTACAGTAGTGGTTCCATTAGCAAGAATGGTTCCTGGCGCAGGTGATTGCGATATCGTTGTACTTGAACACGCGTAAAATGAAACATTTGCACGCAAATCTGGTAGTACATCACAATTAGTCAACGATGTATCTCCAGGGCAATCAATCATAGTTGGTGCACAAGTCGTAGTTCCACAATCTGGAATATTTGAAGCAACAATGCAAGTACCCGTTGTCGAAGTCGGAGTAGTTGTACTGATTGTATTTACAGTTCCTGTTACCTCTGGTTTTGTTGTTGCCACACCTGAACCATTTGCTGTTGGGACACCAGAAGCTTGCCAATTCAACGTCCCTGCAGTTCTTGATACATTGACAGCCTGAGTTGTATTTGAATATACAGAATAAAAATTACAGTTATTTACATTAACTGTTCCTCCCTCCATGTGCAAATCACGGCCTACACGAGAAGAATTGTTTACAGAAATATTATTGGTAAATGTACAAGAGTTTAATGTTAACGTACCTGTAACTACTTTAAAAGCACCACCGTTTGCAGAAGAACCACCGCCGCAACCGGTATTATCATGAACGCAGTTCCCTGTAAAATTACAACCATTAAAAACGATAGTCGATGATGCACTATTTACATAAACAGCACCACCACCCTCAGTATTGGATGGTGATGAAGATGTCGTGTAATTATCTTCAAAACAAGTATTTGTAACAGTCAATGAACCAGCCTCCACAGAAATTGCTCCACCTCTATTTGCACCACAAGAATTAAACGTACAGTTACTTATAGATACTGAAGGAGTACCCGATTTTAATTGAAGTGCACCACCATAATCCAAAAAGTCTTCTGTTTTCTTAAACAAACTATTTGTCATCACTAAGGTGGAGTTATCCTGAATTTTAATCGCTCCACCAGCAACAGCACCATCTCCTGAACAGCTAAACAATAGCCCATTGATTGTTACTCCTGAAGTTCCATGAATATAAATACTCGGGGCTAATGATGAGGCAATCCCTCTGTTGTTTCGAATAACTACATTCTCAATCCGAATACCCGTTCTGTTGTCGATATCAAATATTCGTGCTCCAGAAGCAGCTGGTGCATGCCACTTGAACAGTATGTTTTTAATAGTAATGTTGTTGGCAGCTAATGTTGCAAAACGAACATTACCTCCACCTCCTGAACCACTTGCATTGCCTAAGAAAAATGTTTTGTTTGTACCAGCACCAATGATCGTTAAAGATTTGTTGATGTTATGGGTATACCCCACCCAAGTTCCGGCATCTATATAAATCGTATCCCCATTGGATGCAGCTGTAATCGTTGCACTAAGTGTCGATTTTGGCAAGGCTTGAGTTAATCCTGAATTTCCTGCCCCACCGATAGCAGTACAATATATGTCTCCAGTAGTGCTGTTGTCATTAACATACCATTTGGTTGCAAAAACAGCGGTAGAAAGAGGTAAAAGGCAAAGGAGTAGCAGTGCGCGCATTGCGTAGTGTTTAATCATGACGTTAGTGTTTAATAAGCTGTACGCTTTGAGTAGAGGTTGGGTTGCCAATGGTGAGAATTTTTTCATGGCAATACGAATGTTAATTTGTTTTAGCATTGCAAATTTAACTCGAGATAGGTTAGGGATTTGATTAATATGAGAACTAATTAAATTCTTAACACATTTCGTTGAAATAATACGCAAATGGTTATTTTGATGTTGCCCTTCTGTTATCATGATTATAAATTTACCGTTACTAATTTTGCTGCGCTCTGTCCTTTAGCATAGATGCGTACGAAGAAAACACCTGTTTCAGTGACTTGCATGCGTGCTACCAATTGGTTGCTCACTTCGATGGTTTGTAATACAACACCCAAGTTATTTACTACGTCTACACGTTCTGTTTCAGCTGGAAATTCTACTGTGAAATTGCCGTTGTTTGGGTTCGGGTATACTTCAATCGCATCTGTACTCAATTCGAAGTGTGGATTCGGATCTTCCAATTCAAGTGCATGGAAAGCATTGATTCGTCCATGACCATAGTACTTATCCCATCCTGCTCGATCATCTCCGTCTGTACCTACCTGATCTTCTGCTGTGCGCTCAATTAATGATTTTATGTCGGCAGGTGTACGATCTAGTTTTTGTGCTTTTAATAAACTTGCTAACCCGCTTACGTATGCTGTTGCTTGTGATGTTCCACCGAAGTAGTTGTTAAAGCCTGTGTTTGATGTATTACTCAAACCATAGATGTAATTTCCAGGAGCAACAACACTGATGTGCTCGCCATAATTACTGCCACTTTTCGCGCCCCAAAAGAAAGCCGCTGTTCTGTTGTCGTCTGGATTGGTAGAACCTACAGCAATTACACCTGGGTAGTTAGATGGATAAGAAACCTGTTCTGTTTTTTCATTTCCCATAGATACCACAACCGTAACATTTCTATCTAGAGCGTATTGAATGGCTTCGTTTAAGGCAAGTGACTCCACTTTTCCACCTACAGAAAGGTTTAAGACAGCTGCACCGTTGTCAACAGCGTAATAGATTGCTTTGATTAACCAATCGTACTGACCAAGATCTCCTTTTAACACTTTTAAGACCATCAATTGACAATTCCAATCCATTCCAGAAAAACCAAATCCGTTGTTTCCATTAGCTCCGATGATTGAAGCGATGTTTGTACCATGACCAGAGTCATCACTTGGGTTGTTGTCATTTCCTGCAAAGTCCCA
>Ga0172373_10001945_pt1 | contig 32607 bp, 63 predicted proteins | sample Lak10m_2_FD_114546 | JGI IMG/M metagenome (GOLD analysis project Ga0172373, IMG submission 114546) | Freshwater microbial communities from Kabuno Bay, South-Kivu, Congo - kab_092012_10m | ecosystem: Environmental > Aquatic > Freshwater > Lake | place: Democratic Republic of the Congo...
GCTAGGAATACGCAGGGCACTGTCGCTTACTGCCCACATTAGCTCAAAATAATTGCCTATCTGCATAGATACAATAAAATTCCAAGCGGCAATTTTATACTCATTATTACCCACAACTGTCAACTGAGAAGCACTGTTAGGAATATCAGTGCCATTTTTACGAGGCCATATCCAGATACTCTTAGCTGATGCGTTAGTTGATAATACTTGTATTGAAAACTGATAGTTGTATAAGCCAGCCGCATCTGCTACTATTTGTGAACTATTTGCCAGGTGATGTCCGCTGGCAATGTCTGTGGTTGTTAATGTTACTGCGTAAGGTGTTAGTGCTACGTTGGCATATTGTGTCTGCGTAGATGAAAACGAGCCGTAATACAGTCGTGGCCAAATGGTTGGGCGAACTAATAAAACACCATCAGTGACGCCTACTGCAACGGATATTTGAATATCTGGTGCTGTAGGCATCACACTGGTCATTTTACCTGCTTGATCAGGATGGGCCCATAATAAGGTGCCCACTGCCCAGGTTTCTCCTACGCTACTACCAGTTGTATCTATATCGTTTACTTTGCCTAGGACTGTAGCCCTACCTATATTACCTGCGGCTATGTTAGCAGTTAGCACACCTATCACATATAGCGGAGGAACTGATCCATCAGCTAACAATGGTGCAGCTTCTGGAGTATATATTTCATCAGCAAACACCCCACTGAATCGCACCACAGTACCATTAACCATAGTGTTAGCAGTATTATTATAAACTTGGATATATGCTTCTAGCCCTAGCTGTAAGACTGTGCCATCAGCCTGATATACTTCAACGCAGTCTTCATGCTCATTCCAAGTGAGCATACCGGGTGTTGTCGCTGTACCTGGACCTGTACTATCAAACGTTAAGCTACGGATAGGGCCCTGGTCGCCACCTGTACTAATATGATGTCCTCCAGGAACACCATTACCGATACGCAGGGTGTTAGTAGTACTGTCGTACCAGATACGGCCGTCCTCGTTAATTCGGGTCGTGCCGTCTGCGTAGTTTCGTCTTTGGGTAAAAAGGTCTTGGGTAAAGCTCATGGCCTTACCCTTCGAAAGGTTCGTCTTCTTCCGCAGCAGTAATAACTGCTATACCTGCGTTGCGTTTAATAGCTTCAAGGTCGTCTGATCCGCTATCGTATACGTTATCAATACCTTGTGATTTTTTAAGTATTTCTATTTTTTGTTGTAAAGGTGGGACCATTACACCTAGTTCGTCACTGGTGGGTTCTTCCGGCGCATCACTACCGTCAATAACGTCAACTAGATCTGCTAGTTTACGTAAAATTTCTGCGGCTTTCATAGTAAATTCTCTTTTAAATATTTATTATTCCCAAGGTCTTCCTTGGGCTAACACATTTCCGTCAGCTACGTTATCCACAATCACATTACCTACATACTTAGTAGGTAGCAATGATATATTTGCTGTGTTTAGTGTACGATAAAAAGGTTGTGAAACGTTAGCATTACCCGACCATGTACCGTCTATTAGCACTGTATAGCCTTGGCGTTTAGCTTCAGCAATGGCTAGTTTGCCTTCTTGCTTGAGCTGTTTGCTAGATAATGTTGATATTCCGTTTGCTGACATAATGTAGTATTTAGTTAGTTTAATACGAACAACTAGCTTTTGCTCCAGGGAAATCTGTAACAGAAACATAGCCAGATTCGTTGACTGCTAACACTGCCAATTTGCTACAATTAACTGGTATTTTAAGTTCTATAGTTTCGCCGGCACGCAACATCGCACATTTATCTGCAGATGCTACAGGATTTTCGCCAACGGTCCAATATACCGAAGTGCTGGCATAAATTTTTACCCAACCTTTTCGAAGTTTGAGTCCTTGTGTACTACTACTGGTATTTGTTGTTATCGTGTGTGCTGACATATAGATATTTAGCGAAAAAGAAAGCCCCAATGTTGGGGCTTCAAAAAGTACTACTCAGGAGGAATTTAAATGAAAAACAACTACACCTTAGCGACTGCGGCTTCAGCAATCTTATGACTAATCATGTCGGGAATGCTCAACCACGGCCACTCGAGTTCAAACGGGCAACCATTTCTGCCCCAACTCTTATGTTCAATAAAATGTTTATACAGCTTTAAATCTTCTTTGTTTGCAACATCAAACACACGCTTTGGAAAACGTTGTCTTAATCTCAATAATGTATTACCCATATTACGCATACTCCTCTTCATTATAAACTGGATCAGTATCAATGCCTAGTGTAACATGTTTTGCACCGTTTGTCAAGTGCTCAACAAAGGTAATAACACCATTATCGTATTCTAAGGTAAATGGATTTTTAAACTCTACAGTATGTACACCTTCTAAATACCATTCTGGGTCGTAGACATCTTCAACACGGATACAACCTATTAGGCCAGCATCTACAGGATATTGTCTACCTTGTTCATCATAATAAACACCATCACCATACGCTGTTGATTGTACAGCAAATCTAACACCGTTAGCAAGATTAAATTCGCCATCTAAGACTGAGTTACCTGAGGTGGCAAACATTAAATCACAGACTTGTTTCCACTGTGGGTGCATCACATAACACAAATCACCAACATAATAACGACCTGGACGCATCATAATATCTATTCCTTAACAATAGTAACCAAGTAAAAATCCCGCAATAAACAAACAGGCCCAACCTACTAGTTTGTCACCTAAATCAGCATCATCAAACAAGTTAAACATTAAGCAGCCTCCTTAGCTGTAAGTTCGTCACGCATTTGGTTAAACATGATGTACTTGGCAATATTCATATATTGACGAGCACGATTAGCTACATCTGGACTTACCCGGCCATCAGCATTGAATTCTGGGTCTAAAATTTGTTGCGCATCACTTAAGATACCTGCAGCAAACATCAACTCTTGGCCTGGAAACGCTTGTGTTTTCACCATACGCTTAACATCAGCTTCTGACATACCGTATGCTTGTAATTCCCATTGTAAGTCTGACATAATTTGCTCCTGTGTTGTTAGTTTATGTATAGCATTATACAGTCACTTAACCAAAAAGTCAACCAAAAAATGCCTTAATTATACCTGTTAATCCAATACTTAATGAAATAAAGTTTACTAGCGTTTGTGGCTTATTCTTAGTACGTATGCTCCAAGTAAAGAACATTGTAGTACCAAAGAAGAATATTACAATGTTCCAAGGATATACACTTGGACCGATGGCGTTCAAGCTATGGCCAGCAATGATTAGCGGAGCACCAATCCACTGTAAGACATCGTTAATACCAAGGTTTGTCTTTTTCATTTAATATTTCCCAAATCATTCGTTTTTCAATTATACTACGAGCTTCTGGGTCGTCTGTGTAGTGTAACATATTGCCGTTGTTTTCTACATCCATTTCAATAGCACTGCCCTCTTTAAAGCGTGGACATATATTAGCAAATACCATGCTATCTGCTTCGCCCCAGCGGTGGTCATCTGGTAACCATGGATTCATGTTAAGTAAACAGTCAGCATTAGTACCTTCAACAGTATAGTTACTGTATCCGTAGTCTTCTAATACGCAAAATTTACAATCATCGCATTTCATACTCTATTAATGCTTAAAAGAATATTCCAAAAAAGAATGATAAAACAAGCCACATCATACGAATTGCATATTCAAATAAAGAGTATACAATAAACAACACAACCCAAATTGCGTGTGCTATGCGCCAATTGTGTGCCCAATCGTACCAAAGGTATAAACCAAAAACTACAAAAAGGGCAAACCAGTCAATATCAAAAGAATAGTTATTGCTAACATACGGTGGGTCTTCTTTGATAGTAATTTTAGTTGGCTTACCATCTATCCAAATACGTTTTTCGCCCACAGTGCAATCCTTTACTAAGTTATGTGTAAGATTATACTATCAAATAACCAAAATGTCAACCATTGACTTTTAGATTAACTGAGTATATAATAGTATAAATGGATATCAAAGTTAAAAAACTTGGCAAGAATAAATGGGAAATGCGCCTAGTGCCCCCTGATGATTACGATTTTATTAAGAAGCCACCTAAGTACACAGATATAAATGAAGCACGTATAGCCGCAGAAGAGTTCAAGCAGCACGACGATACTGTCGCTCAGATCAATGAAGAGCTAGTATCTTCAGACTTTACCATGTGGAGCCGCCAGGCTTATGATCGTTGGCACTGGTATGACAAAGATGAAATGAATAGATTTGTAACCTACTTTACACTAAAGCATAGCAAGAAATGACCAGCATCAGATACTACAAAGACCCAAATATAGTCAGACTTGATCGTAGATACAAGGGCTACAATCGCGGCTTTAGATATCGCGTTGACTTTGACACGCAGGGCATGGGCAAATGGGAACGTTGGCATGCTGTGACCAAATGGTGCGAGCAGACTTGGGGCAAGGAATATGAATTCCATGCTAGCGGCGTTTTTTCACGTCGCACGTGGAACGATAACTGGCGTGTAGAAACTGGCAAAAACAAGTACTATAGACACTTATATCTACGCAGTGAACAAGACCTAACAATGTTATTATTGGTGATCGAGACTTAATGGTAGAAAAATTAGACGCAAGGTATAAATGGTACAGGCAAGGATTTCGTTATCGTATAGTGATCGGTGTTAGAAGTCTGTCAGCACTAAATCATTGGATAGCGATAGCAGCAAGGCTTGAAGAGACATATGGTAAAGAACGCTATCTAAACGCCAATGGATTTTTGGTATTCAACGACTACTACAGAACAGATATGCCATCTAAACGGTGTAGACAAGTTTATCTGCGTAGCGAACAAGACCTAACAATGTTATTATTGGTGATAAATCAGTGAAAGCTGTGATACTAAAACATCGTGAGTGGGATAAGATTTTTGCTCAACTTAAACAAGACTACGCCCATAGTCCTGCTACCTACTTAATCCGAGGTCGCATGAAAACAGATCTAGGTTTTACCTATCGTGAACATGTAGAGTGGAATCGAGAAGATCTTGTTCCTGGGCTAGACCACGATTGGCGAGATGAGCGTAGTCAAATACACATTGACTTTTACAGTGAAAGTGCTCGCACTTACTTTTTATTGAAGTACATGAATCGTGACGAAAGTTGAGATGTGGCCGCCGCCAGACTGGACTGAGGTAGTTATAACTTGGACTTGGATTATGGCCAGCCACAACCACGACATCAATGAATTGTTTAAATGGCTTAATAAACAGCCGGGCGGTAATTATCATTTGTCTGGCAAGGGTGAAGAACACGATTTTGCCTTTAGATTCGAAAACCCAGCAGATGCTGTTTGGTTTAGTATGAACATACCCTCATGACAAAGATACCTAAAAATCAAATTACTCAAGTTATCATCGATGAAGATATTTGGCATGAAGATAACGAAGCCGAATGGTATATATTCAATCGCAACCCTAACTGGGATGATGTTGTAGGTGAGAACATGTCATGGCAATGGTACATGGAACGTGACATACGTGTACGCGAAGGATGGGCGTATGTAGTTATTCATCCTAATCATAAAGTAGAAACAGCTATGAATTGGTTAAAGGAACACTATCCCGACTGTGCTGTTAAAACAGAATGGCAGCACATGTTAATATCAGACTCTGAAGCAGCAACTATGGTAGCACTACAATGGGCTTAGAAGATACTGATTTAGAGCAACTGGTCTTAGATGACCTGGCTGCAGAAATGCAGCAACACATGGACAGTAAGGTTATGTATGGTCTTATGATGATGTATTGGAAACAACAAGGATGGCATACAGTTAAGATCAGCAGATTCCAAGATAATCATCATGCTGTGGATATTACCTATTGGCTAGCTGAACAGGGTTTGGTAGACAAAGAAGATTACTATCGTGAAGGTAGCGAGTTTGTTTTTCAAGATAGCAAACATGCTACACTATTTGCCTTAAGGTGGGTATGAGACCGGCACCGGCAGAGCGTCAACGATGCGAGCAGATCCTAGAAGAGCAAGGGTGGACTGTGGTTAAAATTTCTAAAAATCTCATGCGAGTAGAACCTTCGGAATATCTTAATATGGCACATTGGTGTGAACAATATATTGGCAGTGGTCGGTTAGAACCCGGACATAATTGGCTCGATGGTCGAGATGTTTGGTACAGCTTTACATGGTACGGCTATTGGAGTTTTCATTTTAAGCATGAGCGAGATGCTACAGCGTTTACCCTGAGGTGGCAATGAGAAACTTTCAGTTTTTAGATGATCTAGGTGCGCCGTTGGCAGCCATGGTAGATAATCCTATATGGTGGGCAGATAATATGTGTGCCATCTCTGAGTGGTTAGAGAAATATGATTGTGAACAGTCAATTTATGGTGGATTGATTATGCTACCAAGCGAAGAAGTTAAAACAATGTTTATTCTAGAGTGGATGTGGGACAGGTTATTCAAATTGGCAGAAACGCAGGTAAATCAATAGTTATGGAACAGACTATGGCAGAACGTATTAAAGGACACTGGACAATAGAACAGTTTCTACAGCAACAATTGGTTGCGTCAGACCGTGGACCTGAACATAATGAGACGTGGATGACTGAACGCTTACAAAAATGGTGGCCGGGCCCGTATCGTGTGGAAAAGGTAATTGACTACCAATGGCAAAGTGTTGAATATAAGATTGTGTTTAACAGCCCAGAAGAAGAAACTTGGTTTAGGTTACAGAACTGATGAGTATATTAGACGGAGCCAACGGGCGTAGGTTTATAGCATCAGGACCGTTTGATGATGAAATGCCCTATCACTATATTGTTATTGCTGATATCAGTTATTGGATGAAAAACGAACCAGCAATATATGAGTGGATGGACGAAAACTTACCTAGAGGTCGTCTACATCAAGAAGGTATGACTGTGGTATTAGAATCAGAAGAACAAGTAACAGCATTTATATTACGATGGGCATAAAGTTTAAAAAGATATCACAAAGTGACCGTGCTTGTTTTTACGCTCTTATGGAAGATGTTGGGGCTAAAGAATACAGGGGGTTAGTAGAATGGCTCACGGTACACTGCCCTGACACTTACGAGCTTAGTAATATGCACCTAATCATTGCTCGAGAAAACGAACTGTTTTTTGAATTGACTTTTGCAGTGGAATAATATACACTATCAATTATGATAAACAATTTACATAAAATTTGGGGTACAGAACAGTATCATACTCATGCTATCCTACAAGGCTGGCACGAGTTTACCTGTTACGAAGCAGTAGCTGATCAATTGGCGACCTACACCAAAGCTCGTTACGATCAAACACCAGATCAAATCATGCAAGAAGTGTTTGATTTATATCGCAATATTAACATTGTGCCCATCGTTTACTACACCGAACAAGGACTCAAACGAGAAATCCTAAACTTAGACAATACTATAGCCAACAGTGTTGAGATTATGGAAACAGCCATTGAACTTAAACGGAATCCAACTATACCTCTAGGCAATAACCAAGGACAAAGTATTAACAGATTTTGTTTTCCTAATATGATGACTGCTGAACCCAAAGGTCGCGGCAGTAATAGTTTAAAGGATCGCTTTTATGATGACAGAAAATTGGAACGAGCTATTCGTCTTTGTTTTGAGCACAGGGATGGTAATAATCTCGTTAGTCCTACAGCACTACGTAGAGCTTTGGAATTGGTCACCGGTGAAAACATTCAAAACTTTAAGCCCCTTAACGCACGTGCGATTGTGGAGTACTTATGCCCAACGCTTTGGGGTAATGTCTATGATTATAGTAGCGGGTATGGTGGTCGTTTACTGGGTATTACGACCAGTAAGATGCGCTATAACTATACCGGTATCGATCCTAACACAGAAACGGTCAAATACTTAAACTACTTAAACGACTTAATTTATGATAGTATCGGTAATAGAGGTACTATTGTTAAAAGTGTAAGTGAGGAATATAAGCCAGATGACGGTGTTGACTTAGCATTTAGCAGCCCGCCATACTTTAACTTAGAGAAGTACTCAGACGAGCCTACGCAGTGTATGAATCAATTCACCACATTAGATGATTGGTTTGATGGTTATGTAGCGCCTACCATGAAAAACATCATTGGTAGTTTAGAGGATGATGGGTTGTTTGCTACTAACATCGCTGACTATAAAATAGGTAAGGATAAAGAATTTAAAGTAGTTGACCGTTGGATAGAGACCGCTGAGAAGATTGGATTTAAGCATACAACAATGATCAAGATGATGTTAAACACACGCCCGGGAGTAGGCAACGATAAAACAGCAGGCCGTGAAAAGTTTGAAGGTGTTTATGTCTTCCGCAAAAAATAACGATTTCTACAAAGATTTGCCCAGACGTATAGATACTATCTTAGGCGATGATCAGCACTTACATAGACTTAAACAATTAGCTGATGCTCGTAATGCCTGGATGAAAGAATTTGGACAGGGACCTAAATGTTTGATTGATACTTGGTCGTTTGCTGAATGGTTGCAAAATCGCTGGGGCATAGAGTTAAAGTACAATGCTGAAAGTATGGGCCTAACTGGATATGATGTAGTAGATGAACAAAAGTACCTACTGTTTTGTATGGTGTTTCCTTAGTGTCGAGTAGCACGTTTTTTAGTCATAACTTTATACATACGCAAATCTTTGGCATTGTTTATTATCTTTTTATGTAATCGTTTAATCACATTGTGATCTTTACCAAATGCTCGTACATAAATTGCTATGTCTCTACTTAATCCTAACCCTAAACTGTGCTTAACTGCTATATTGTAAGAGTAAGCATCAATTTCGTCACTGTTGCCTAAATATTCTTGTTCAGCACGCAATTCTATATCTGTTACATTACTTCTGTAGGCTCTAGGCAGCATGAATCTCCGACTACGGTACTGGTATTGGTGTCGATATTCATGACTCATTGTTTCTATTAGATCTGAAGCTATTTCTTTGGCCAACTTCTCTGTAATTAGCCACTGATGATTCTTGTCATAGTTAATTATAAAATGAAAAACAAAAGGTTTTTTGTGTTGTTCATCTAGAGATGATTCGTAGGTGCCCCCAATAGTAAAGTCACCGGGATCTAGTAAGATATTGCTGTGCTCTAATGTCACTGAAATATCGTGCCTGCGATTAAGAAATATCCCCAGGCGCCGTACAAAACTTTTTGGTGTTATTTTTTTGTTGACAAGTTTATCCAACCATTGAACAATTAAACGATATTCAACAGTTGGATTAAACATCTTAACTGCCGCCTAATAAGGACGCACCAGAATTTAGGCTGTTATCTACAGGTGCGCTAGGCAATCCTTTGAAAGGATTAGCATCTGTGAATGACAGCGGGTTGATACCATTGGCAGCCATTAGTGCTTTATTTTTTCCTTCTGCTAAACTGGCTTTGATTGCCTCACCGTACTGATTTCCTGGAGGTATCATGCCTTTAAGGATTTCAGCACTTCCATCGTCACTGGCGCCAATGCTATGTAAATTCATAGCGAACGATTTAATAGCCCCAAAGTCATTAGCTGGTGGAGTAAAACTACCACCAAGTATAGTACTAAATAGGCTATTTGCTGTCTGTGCTTGTGTAATGATAGCATCTAGCTGAGCTTCAGTTAATGGTCCGTCTCCCACGCTAGAAATAGTCAGTACTAAATCGTTATCAGGACTGTATCCGCCAAGTACATCACCACTGATGGTTATTTGTTCGCCCACAGTGTAACCTGTACCACCATTACTAACAGTAGCTGAAGAATACACTCCACCAGCAATCAAAATATTAAATGTTGCCCCAGTACCTGGGCCATCTGTAGTTCCTGTTACGCCGGTGTATTCGGCACTTTCTTGAACTGCTTCGCCGCTAGGCCCTGCTAACACACTAACTGCTGTAATTACACTGCCGCCAGCGGCAGATAATGCGCCGCCACCCGCCAACGGGCCCAACACGTCTTGAACTGTAGGAGCTCCCCCCGGTCCGGTACCGGTACCTGTTAAACTTTTAATATCAGAATCTAAATCTCCCATTAAACCATTTAGGCTAGGAGCCATAGATTCTAAATTAGGAACTTTAGGTATCTCTAAATTTTGAAATAAATTTACCGCTGCCGCAGGCGATTTAAATGTAGCATTCATACCTCCCAATTTGGAAGATATTTTATCCATACCAGCTTTCATGCCGCCTTGTATGTTAGAAGGGTTTACCTTGTTAGGATCCATCAAATCTTTAAGGCTTTGTATGCCACCGCCGCCAGCTGTGGGAACCGGTGCTCCTTGTGAGATTTGACTTATAAAATCATCAGCCATTAACTTCCTCCTAGTAGAGAACTAGCACCAGTGTTAACACTAGCATCTGCACCTGTGTATGATTTTACCCCAACAAATGGATTATTACCTTTTAATGTACCCATCCGATCTGCTATATTTGTTAGAGTTTGCTTATCTGTAATAGAACCTAGAACTTTATTCATCTTTGCTACCTGTGTTGGATCGTTGATATTATTTAGATCAACCCCAGCTTTGGTTAACATGCTGTTTAGATTACTAGAGTTGGCCACACGCAAACTTTGTAGTTTTTCAACAAACGCACCAGGTTTACCAAAGCTGGCCATATTCTTAAGGTCAAAACTTCCGCTCATATTTTGTAACGTAGCAGCTACTGATTTGGGGTCTCCCAAACTTTCAAGACCCTGCGTAGTCAAACTGCTCATATTAGTAATACCATCGCCGTAATCACTAAAATTTGTATTAGCCATAAAATTTTGTGCTTGAATAACCTCTCCCGCATCACGGATATGTGCTTTTACTCTTCCAAGAACAGTACCAAAGCTACCCATGCCGCCGCTGAATATTGAACTAGCATGTCCGCTCAGGGTAGACAACGCTGATGCAGCTGTATTTGCTTTAGTGCCCAAACTTGGGTTATCTATATACAAATTAGCCAGTCTGGTTTGTGCTGCAGAAAGATTCGGATGTACCTGCAACCCTTCACCTTTAGCCATTCCAACCATAGCAGTAAGGGTAGCAGGTGTTATAGAATTAGCCGGTGTACCAATGGCAACATATTGCCCTTCAGTTACTGAGGCCATTGCTGATGCGCTGGCTATAATATCCGACATAATTTATTCCTAAGTAATAATACCACCGGCACTAGCAGGTTGTATGCCTGTTGTTGTTTGGATGTAATGATTCCTAACTGCTTCCACTGTTTTACTACTCATCATTACATGTGCCTTGCCAAGGGTTACATTATTATTTAACTCACTTGTAAATAGACTCTGTATCAACCCCAATCCTTGGGCACTAGGCATCACTGTGCATGGTTTGCTAACGGTATAACCATTATCAGTTTCTTCAACAATTTTGGCAACAATCTCATCACCATTGACCATTTTAAAACTTACGATTTCATCTCTTTCATAATTTAGATTTTTAAGCATTGAGTTCCTCAATTCGTTGATTAATTTCTTCTACTGTTAAATTTGTAATATCTTTAAATCCGTTGTCCCAAACTACTTGATTGTTAACATAGAACTGTGGGCACGGATAATGTCTAAGATCTCGACCTTGTGATTCTAAAAATGTAACAGCTTCGGGGGTAGTTTCGACGTTAATTTCGTCAAAATCAATGCCTAGATCTATTAGAAATTTTCTTGCAACTGCATTTCTAACTGCTCGATCGGTGTATAATTTTAATTTTGCCATGTTAGGCTCCTAGTTTTTCCTGTAACTCTTCATCAGTTAACTTAGCCAGTCCTTGATAACCGCCTTCCACAAATAATGATTCGCCTAGATACAGTTGTGGTGCAGTTCTGTGGCCCCGACCAATTAACCATTCTCTAGCTTCAGAATCTGTATCTATATTTACTATCTCAAACGGGATATTTTTTGTTGTTAGTAAATGTTTTGCTTTGTCACAAAACGGGCAATTATTTTTTGAATATACAGTTAGCATAAATTATCCTTATTATAGTGTTGGTAATAGATCGTAATCGATAGCATCACTCATTACGCCAATTACGTAGTTAGTTGATTCGTTTTCTTGTAGAGCTGTTTGTTTTTTGCTGGTATCACTGTGCTTGTTAAACCAAGGAATAGGTGTTGTTTTGGGTGCTGGATTCCAGTACTTGATACCTACTTCTTTTAGTGCGCTAACTGCTGTATAGTCAACAAAGTCCTTTAAGATGTTAGCATTAAGGCCAATAACTGGGCCTAGTTTAAATAAGTAGTCGGCCCAGGCTTTTTCTTCACGAATAACATCTTCGTACATACGAATAACTTCAGCCTCACATTCAGCTTTGACTTCAGCAAAGCGTGGATCTTCCTTAACCACTTGATTGATCAAAAAAGCAGTCCAATCTTTGTGTAGAACTTCATCTTGTAGGATTAGGCTAATGATATTTCCATTACCAATAAAGATCTTGTTTTCTACCATTGCTAGGCTTGTAGCAAATGATACCATAAAACGGAATGCTTCAAGTCCGTAGCTCGCATGTAATGCTAACCAAATAGCTTTGATATGATCTTTTTCGTCTACTTTTTGGCCAAGCTCTTTCTTACAGTTAATAACATGTAGCCGGTCGTAGTAGTTGCCAATAGTTGACGCCATACTAACAATCTCTTCTGTGTCATGGATTGTGTTGAACACTTCTTTGGGCACATTATAGATGTTACGGATAATATGGCTATAACTGCGTGAGTGGATGTTAGTTTCAAAGAACGTCCACCCGTACACTAAAGCCTCTAGTTCAGGTAAACTCACTACAGGAGTAAACACCTGGCTAGGGCCTCTACCCTGTAAGCTGTCCAGGGCAGTTTGGCGTAGTAGGTTACTGGTAAAAATGTGACGTACGGTGTCACTAGAATCTTTGAAATCCTGTGCGTCTTTTGTTAATGATATTTCTTCTGGTACCCAAAAGAAACCCCGGGCTGTTTGTTCAAACTTAGCAATCTTGTTATACTTAACTTCTTCAAATCGTTGTATTGTTACCGGACCTGCTGGGTCTAAAAACATCTTACGATTAAGATAGTCTGTGGCTTGCGTTAAATTGTATTGTGCTTTTGACATATTTTTCCTAGAGCTTGCAGCTCTCACATTCTTCTTCAATATATTCTTCGACGGGTTGTGTCTGTGGTGCCGCTTCTTGTTCCATCTTGGCACCTTGTTTGTTAATCAAACTATAGTAGAATGTTTTAATCCCCCACATGTGTGCCTGCATTAGGTTCTTAGCAATTAGCGTAGTTGGTACTTTACGATCTGACCAGTGTGCCGGATTGTAGAATGTATTAGTACTAATACTTTGATCTACATATGCCGCCAACACTGCGGCTGTTTTTAAGTAACCATCACAGTCTTTTTGTTCCCACATCAATTGGTAACGATTTTTCAACTTGTTGTATTCCGGTACAACTTGAATAAACGATCCCGCTTTTGATTCTTTAACTGTAATTAAACTCATAGGCATTTCAATACCGTTAGTCGAATTAATTACAACGCTTGAACTTTCAACTGGTGCTACTGCCATCAAGGTAGCATTACGAACACCATAACTACGCATATCACTACGTAGTTGTTCCCAGTCTAGTTCACGTGTTGGTGTAAAGTCTGCTAGTTCATTAACAGCTTTAGCACGATGCTCCCACGGGAAGTGTCCTTGACCGTAGCGTGTATGCTCACTATGCAGACATGCGCCACGTTCTTTGGCTAGTTCTACAGTTGCTTCTGTTAAGTAGAATGCCTGATGTTCCATCCATGTTTTAACTTCTTGTAGTGCGTCTGCTTCACCGTAGCGTAAGTTCTTTTTAGCATGCCAGTAAGCTAAGTTTGTAATGCCGATACCTAATGGTTGAATCTCGTCGTTACTTAATTTACTTTGAACGCTTAAGAAGTCTTGATAATCTAAGATGTTACATAAGCTACGTTGTAGGATACGGCAAGCACGGCGCATGTCTTCTGGATTACGGAACGCACCCCAATTAATTGATCCAAGGGTACATAATGCAATACGCCCATCAGCATCGTCAAGGCGCTTAAAAGGCCGAGTAGGAAGTAGAATTTCACAGCAAAGGTTACTCTGATAAATTGTATGATACTCGGGGTCAAATGGACCCTGGTTCATAACGTTGTCGATAAACACCAAATAGATACGACCTGTATCTGTACGTTCTTTTAAGATGCCACCTTTAAATACTTCTTCTGCGCTCATAACTTTCTTACGTAAGCCAGCTTTCTTCTCATACTTAACATACAGTTCTTCAAACTTTTCTGTGTTTGAGTAAAATGCTTCGTACAAGTCAGGTACTTCATTTGGGTCAAAGAATGTAATGTTTTCTTTGTTCTTAAATCTGCGCCAGAACAACGCACTCAATACTACTCCATAGTCCATATGACGTACACGTGTTTCTTCCGTACCTTGATTATTTTTCAATACAATTAAGTCATCAAACTGGTGATGCCAAATTGGGTAAAACACAGTAGCCGACGCATTGCGGATGCCGCCCTGACTACAGCTACGTAGGTCACCAAACCATTTCTTCAAAAAGGGAATCATGCCAGTGTGCATGATTTCACCGCCTCGTATAGGGCTTCCCAATGGACGTAAGCGTCCAATCTCCAACCCAATGCCGGCACGTTTGCTAGCATACTTGGCCATCATTTCTCCCGAAGCAAAGATACTATCAAGATCATCGTCACTACGAATGAGTACACAGCTACTAAATTGTTTAGTGGGTGTTCCGAGACCAGCAAGCACAGGTGTAGCAAGAGTAAAAAGACCATCACTAGCTGCATTGTAATAATCTCTAATATATTTTAAACGTTGTGCAGGCAACTCGTTGTGGAATACTGTTGCAGCCGCTACAATATAACGTATTTGTGGTGTTTCGTAAATCTGTTTAGTAGCACGATTGCGCACTAGGTATTTTTCAATCAATTGTTCGATCGCTGCGTAGCTATATTCTTCGTCTTTGGCATGGTCAAGCATATCATTCATGCGATTCCATTCCTCTTCAGTATACCATTCAAGCAATTCGGGGGTATAAAGACCTACATCTACATTTTTCTTAACAATTTCTAATAGATGCGGAACTTGGTAATCACCGTAAACATCTTTACGTAGCATACTCAGTCGTTGTTTACCTGCTACATACTGATAGTTTACATGTCCAACATCTGGTTCATGCTCAATGTCGATTAGATCTACAATAGCACGAAGTGTTAGTTCGTCAATTTCTCTTGTGCTAATACCATCGTAAAAGTGAGGTTGTGCCTTAATCTCAATCATACTCTGACTCACGTCAGCAATACCAGCACACACTTTACTAATTTGGGCTTGCCATTTACTGACGTCTAATGGGACGATGGCTCCGCTGCGTTTTTTGACTTGAATATTGCTCACTTGATTGCCTCTTATTAATACTTGTCTAATTGTAAATCTTTACTTGAATATTTGTAAAGTAAATCTAATTTTTGTTCTTCGATCTGTTGTGTATTTACTATCTCAAAAGGATAGTAATTAAGAATATATTTTCCACCATCAATCCAAGCTACATTGTATCTATTTTTGTCTTTATAGTCATAATATGTACGGAGTTCCAAATCCAATGACTTATGACTGGTAAAGTATATAGTATAAATGATTCCTAGACTTTTAGCAACATCACAATAGTAATTTTCGGCTAATAAAGTCCAAGGATCTGGCCAATTACTAGTGTCACTGGGGTCTAAATAATAGGTAACAAATGGAGCACTGCTCCAAAGTTGATTTAATTCTTGTACCGCTAAATCTAATGGAAGATCACCGAGCTTGTGCCTGAAATCTTTCCATTGAGTTAACCGATCATTAACTCTTAAATTCCAAAAATTTGGCCACATATTATATAAATGATCTTACAGTGTATTTTAAGGTTGCATCATCACCAGTACTGGTTGTACTGTAAGTTAGTGTTACGTTTGCTCCATACCCTGTGAAATCTAAAGTGACCCCTGTAGATGCTGTTTCAGAATAGTCATCTTCATAAACTGCCGAGCCGCTGGCCTGGGTTACTTTGATCGTACCAATTCTATTTGCAGTATCTCGTGTGATCCTATAATCAATTATGTTTGTAGAAGTTGAGCTAATAATTAAACTAGTATTTGCGGACGTATTGTCTAGTAATGTTTCAGTAAAACCAGCAGAATCGGCCACTGACCCAAATGTTGTAGTTTGTGTTAGTGTACCTTGAGTTGATGATAGTGTTTCGATGGTTGGTTTAATAATAATATTCGAATATGTTCGATCAAATAAGTCGCCAACGCTATAATTATTTTGCGTATTCCACGAGATAATAGCACTGTTTGCACCTGTGCCATTCATCACTGCACCGTCACTGTTGCCGCATACGGTAAAATAGTTATAGGCCGAAACTATGCTGCTATTATCGCTACTATAAATTGCTTGTTTTGCAATATTTTGGAATTTACTAGCTGTAATTCTAACGCCACTGGGACTCGACACATTTGCACTTGCAGTAACACCCTGATATAGATTACTCAATTGACTTTGATCTAATGTAAAGTTTGTGACATTTCCCTGTAGGTTTACTCCGTATGTGGAGTCAGCAAATCGACAACGGTTAAAAGATAAATTAGTTGCACCTCTTGCAGAATCATCTACCACTACACAGGATTTATTATTGCCCGAAGATAGCACAGTAGTTGCACCACCGACAAAATTTACTTCCTCAAAATCTACAAAATGACAGCTCTCCAACACCGCAACATCAGTGTCTGTGTCAGTTGATAATGTTAATCCTTTGATGGTAATCTCTGCAGGGGCTACACTAGATGTTGTGTTAACATCAACTCCTACATTTCCTCGACTGTCCTTAAGACGAATTACACTATCTGTACCAGATGTTTTATTAAGCACCGTTGCCTCTGCGCCATCACCTACTATAGTAGCATACGGTGGGACAAGAATATTAGAACTAATATTATACGTCCCAGCTGGAATTCTAAGAACTCTTCTGACCCCAACTGTTGAGATGTAGTTACTTGGATATATTTGATCTAATGCTCGTTGCAACGCAGTTGTATAATCACCGCTAAGAGTATCTGCAGCTGTAATAAAATCTCTTAGGCTAATTTGTTCGTCAAACTTATTTTGAAGACTTCTAGTAACAGGGGTATTTCTTGTTGGACCAGTAACACTAGTGTATCCAGATTCTTGGCCTTTAAACGTATAGCTTTCTATAGCATTTAGTACGTCACTGTTACTAGTAAGGATTTCTGTGTTACCAATTTCGGGCGCACCTTCTGTTAGCGACCCATTACCAATCCATAGACGCTGTTCGTCTACACTCCAGCCCATTTCACCAGAAGCTAGTTGCGGTAAATTTTCTTGTAAGCCACGACGGACTTGAATTTTAGAGATCTGAATTACAGCCATGTTCTTAACCTATGATTTATTCTTATATTTATGCTAGTTGGTAATACTGTTCTACTCTCTGAAGCCACTGATCTGTCCACAAATCCCAGTCTGTGCCTTCTACAGTCCAAGTTTGATACTGTACTGCCTCGTTAGGTTTAGGTGCCACGGCCATTAAGATAACACCCTGTCTAATGTCTGTTCCGTGTGTTTCGTTATGTGCTAGTCCGTAGGCGACTAATTGGAGGAAATAGTCTTCAATCCACTCAGTTTTCTTAGGTTTATTAGTCTGTTTGTAGTCTAAAATAGCCGGTTTTGACTTGTAAATTCCGCAGGCGTCAGTAGTACCAGCATAAAGGCCGCTAACATATAAAGGAACCTCAATTCCCCATATTTCGTCTACGTGAACAAGCCCTTCTTTAATCACTGCTTGGGCCATTTGATGTGCTTGTTGGCTGTAGGGATTAGTACCCGGAGCATTAAGTACTCTGTTATTCTTAACATAGTCCTCTAAGTATTTGTGCATACGTGTACCACGCCCTGCAGCTTCTGTGGTAATTTCAGTGGCACGAACTTCGCCTACCGACCTACGCCAGTTAGCTAGTGCCTCACGTTTCTCTTGAGGTTTCGTGCGATCTAAAATAGTAGTAACACTAGGAACTTTACTACCATCGGGCAAACAGTAATGTCGTTTACCGTCTATTGTTTCTCTATTAATAGGAGTGTAATTGTATCGTTGTATAAGCATATTAATAGTATATATGCTTTAGACTAGACTGTAAAGGATTCTCCGCAGCCACATTTACCAGATTCGTTGGGATTAATAAATTCAAAGCCTTCGTTTAGTCCCTTCTTTTGCCAATCTATTTGCAGACCTTGCAAGTACACCAAATCCTTTCCGCTTACAAATATACTAACACCCCAACTTTTAAATTCGTCATCCCACGAATTGCGCTCATCAACAAATTCTAACACGTAGCTCATGCCACTACAACCAGCAGTTTTGACGCCAATCTTAATGCCTATGCCCTTGCCTCTGGCTTTCAGACTAGCGCGAACTTTTTCTGCAGCTATTTCAGTTAAGGTAATCATACACCAAAACTACTACCACATCCACAGGTAGTTTGTGCATTAGGATTTTTAATTGAAAATTGGCTACCACTTAGGCTTTCTGTGTAGTCAATTTCGGCACCATTTAAGTACTGACCGCTCATACTGTCTATCAGTAGATGTACTCCGTCGAACTCTAAGTCAAAATCATCTTCATTTACATCTTCATCAAACGTAAATCCGTACTGAAAACCACTGCATCCGCCACCTTGTACAAACATACGCAGTTTTAAGTTTGGATTGTTTTCTTCTGCTAATAATTCTTTAACTTTATTAACAGCATTATCATTCATTTTAACTAGTTCCATGTTTTTTCCTATAATCATCTATAGCACTTTTAATAGCATCTTCTGCTAAAACCGAACAGTGGATCTTAACTGGGGGTAAGGCAAGTTCTTCGGCAATCTCGCTATTCTTAATCTCTTGAGCTTGGTCAAGCGTTCGACCTTTAAGCCACTCAGTGACCAAACTAGAACTAGCTATTGCACTTCCACAACCGTAGGTCTTAAATTTTGCGTCCGTAATAATACCGTTTTCTACCTTTATTTGTAGTTTCATTACATCACCGCAAGCTGGCGCACCAACCATACCTGTGCCAACTTGCGGATCTTCCTTATCCATACTCCCAACATTTCTAGGATTTTCATAATGATCTAGGACCATTTTTGAATAGGCCATACTTATTCTCCAATAGTTGAGTACAATACTAAACTATTTATATTTGCCTGTCAAGAGTTTTTAGAATATATCAGAGTCGCGTTTTTTAGCCGCACGTTTAGCCATGCTAGTTACGTCGTCGACTGGATTTTGTGTAGGATCACCCTCTTCAGGGTTTGTTGTTGTAAGATTGTTAGCAGCATCTGCGCCCGTAGGGCGGAGTTCTACGTAATCTTTATTAAATGTTTTGATAAGATTTTTAACTGCCGGATTTGTCTCGTTTGCTGATACAAGAGCATCATAGTCGAATGTTTTGTCTGTGTTTAATACTAGGTTAATAACTGATTGAGTTTTAATTTTAACAGGAGTTTGGTCATTGTCGCTGTAACGGTGACGTAATAGCTCCAGAGCCGTTGTTAAATTTGACTCTGGAGTATTTTTTGGGCTGTGAATAAACTCATCAATACGCATTAGCGCAATTCACGGCCTAATTCTTCGCCGCCTGTAGCTGCGTCAGTTGCTGCGAACCCATCTGTTTCTGGTTCTTCAATATCTAGGTCACTGGCAGGAGCAGGTAACTCTTCCATATCTGCTTTAAGGTTATCACCACCCAACTCCATTGGCTGTGGTGCTTGGCCAGTTAAAATACCCACCCCACTATCAACCCCCTCGCGTGCTGCCTGCAAATTCTGCATTAGTGTTTCTAATGTTGTGCCCACTGCCTGTTTAAATTGTTCAGCTTGGTCGCTGCCAACTTGATCACGAATACTATCGAGCAATTGAGGTAGCTGCTCATTTTGCATTTTGCCAACTTTTTCAATAGTGTCTTGCACACTGTCAACCATATCTTTAGCAGCCAATAATACTTCAGCATTGCCAACTTCGCCCTCATTCAATTGGCTACGTTGCTCTTCTAACCAACGCCCAAGACCTTCCTGAACGGTTAACAACTCCATATAACGCGGATTTCGTTCAGCTGAGTGAAAATCTACGCTATGGCGAATTTTGTTTAGATTAGCATCGATTGTTTCGCTCAACCGCTGGGCTTTTTCAACAGTTAGCGTATCGTAATTAATAGTAAAGCCAAAACGACTTTCTAATACTTTGTTTAATTGTTTTGCTGATGTCTGTGACATTTCTGAGAGTTTCATAGTTTTGTAGTTCCTAAACTTTAATATATTTAGTCGAGTTTATCGATTTCTTTAAATCTTGCTTGGTCTGCTCTATACGGCGCATTGTTTCGAGGTATTTATTGCTGTATAGCTCTATTCCCCATTCATCGTTTTTATCTGTTGCTTTTTTATAACGGTGGCGATATAGTGCAGCATCAAATTCTAATCTATTTAATAAATTATCCTTTTCATAGATGTCTTTAGCCAATGAGAATTGATTTTTATGCACTGCAACACAATAAAATATAGCATCTTTTCTGGTGAAAAAATCAAAACCCTGTTGGCCATTTTCATATACACGCCAGCACTTTTCGTCAATTTTAACTACTCGGTTACAACCAACTAATACGTCCGTGCCAATTTGATAACAGAATGGTAAATTTTGATCTTGCTTAGATAACCTTTCAAGTTCTTGTTGTGTAAATCTTCGAATTTTCTCTATATCAAATTCAAGAGATTCGTTTTTTATAGACGATTTTGCCTTGTTCATTGATTCTAATTAGAACGTCCTTAACCGTTAGCTGATTTGCCAACACCTGTTCACGTTCAGTTAATTGATTTTTAGGCAACACCAAATTATCATCGAATCGAGATAACAGTTCGTGTTCCTCGTTAGTTATAGGTAATAATACGTTGTTAGTTAGTTCTACGATTTTCATAAAGTTTGCCTGGTGCTAACTTTATTTATTTGAATAAGCCCGAGGCAAAAATTCCAATAAGAGCCGCAAGAATAATGCCAAATACTGACATTAGGATACTGATAGTTTTGTCGCTGTGTTTAGCATCAGTAGCAGTCACAGCATTTTTAATTTCAACAAGATGCGATTCAAACTTGTCCATACGATTGTCCAAATTGTCCATCCGTCCTTCTAAATTTTCTAGTTTAGTTTCCAAGTTTTTGTACCTCTCGGCACAGATCTCAACGTGGGCTTCTAAGTTCTTTTTCTCAATTTCAGTGGTTGACATACGTCGCTCTCTCAACAAGTGCGATGCTCTTTGAATGTGCCGTAATCAGTTGCCTATTTGTGCCTTAATAAGATGCCTAGCATCAACTAATATTTATTCAGGTTTTTGTGCTATAAAGTATATGTTTTTTTCAGGGCCGCTCGCGTAAAACAGTGGCAACGTAGGTTTTGCAGTTTCTGACAGATTTAAAATTATAGGAGTTATTTTAAAATCATCTTTAAGAGATCCGTATCGATCTATATCAGTACTAAAAATACCATCATGTTCTACAGCAAATTCAAAATTCCAAACATTGTGCATTCCAGAATAATTTATACCAAAAGAAAACTTTTGCAGGTCGCATGTGGTACATCCTAGGTATTTAAAGTCAATTAATTGTACACGCAAACTTAAAATCTGCTGAACAGTTTCCCAATTTCTTTGCTGATTTCGTTTGAATTGGTCCGTTGGTGCAGTTACATTGGTATTAGTTATATCAACTAATGTAAATCCTCGATATCTATATAATAGCATATTCATACAGATATTTAAGTCAAGAAAAAAGGCACTATAAAAAAGTGCCTTTTGATCTTCAATCTAATTTATTAAATTAGAATGTGTATGCTGCTACAGTTGTTGTTGCTACTGCTGCGTTGCAAATACCTTGCAATGAAGCTGTACCTGAAGTTGCAGCAGGAGCTGCACCAGAAATAGCTACACGGAAAGCATCACTAGATGGTGTACCTAAGATTTCTACTGTACCTACTGTTTCAATAGCACGAACTAGTTTTTCAAAATCGCTGTCTACAGATGTATAACCAACATGAACGTTTGTTAAACCAATTGTATACATCGCAAGGCTACGACCTGTGGTTACTACTGGTGCTGCACCGCCATTTACACGAGTTACTGACATAATATTTCTCCTAAATTATTTTACGCTTTCGCGCATACTTTTATTTATCACTTTGATAAAAAATTGGTTCTAGAGAACTCTAAACGATCTACTAGTTTAACAGCGCCACCGTCGTGCCCGATCGCAACAAATCCTTCTGGTGCTGTTACTCGATACCCGTCTGCGGTTTTTTGGAACGTTCCGATGCCTTCAACTTGACGTAGTTTGTTTAAAAGCATGCCTTTAAGTTCTACCAATCGTTTATAGACAGCCAAAATTCCAACCAGACTATTACTGTTATCGGCTATCCATTGCTCTTTAGCCTGTATTTTTGCCACACGATTCTGCGCTGCTCGACCATCAATACCACCACTTAGTTGTTCAATGCCTTTCATTTGTTCAGCTCTGTAATGTTCTATAAACTGTTTTAGAAACTGGGTTGGTTCGACACCATGTGCTCCGCCCCTTACCATTTGATTAATGAACGGTTTAACTGAGCGAGCAAATTCTTTATTAGATAAAATTATATCAAATTTCTGTTGTCCAACTTTTTCTAAAGTGTGGACAGTTGATGTTAGGTAATTTTGTATCTTGGTATTTTCGCTAGGAGTTAAACTAGCAATCCCAGTATAATCTTTATAGGTAGCATCGTCAAACCATACATCATTGGTTGCAGTAAAAGCACCAACATTGACCCCAAAACTTGCTGTCATAGAATCGATAGTGTCGCCTTCGTATGAAGTATGAAATATAATACCCAGTTTTGCTGCGGCTATTCGTTGGCCAAGGTTATTGTCTACAGGTACAGCATAAGTGATTGTGTTGGGAGTAAACACGTAGCACAATTCATTGTTTACTTCTACAGTAGATATGTCACCTTCTGTAAACATTAAATCTCCTTGGACTACGCCGCCAATGCCTAATTTAGGCAGGTACTTTAGCGCCTGTGCTAGTTTATTAGCTAATTCAGGCTTGTCGCCGTAAAAATCTAAAATGTCTTCTTGATCTTTGCATCGTTTGGGTTGTGCTTTGGCAAACACCGATTTGGTGCCTACAAAAAATCTACCATCCTCAGGGTCAATCCCACATATAATAGCAGGACTACCATCCCATTTAACAGTTAATTGTGTTGTAGTGCCAGTACCCTCTGCTAGCATATGACGAAGACTATCAATATAGTTAAGTGCCTCCTGAGCACCTCTATATCCGGCATTAAAAACTAAGTCCTCTAAATGTTCAAGGTGCACATTTTTACTTTCAGTGAGCAACCACTGCGGAGTTTTATTACGAATTTCAAACAGCTGCATTTTTTTTACCTTTGCGAGCTAGTGTTGATACTACCTGCACTGATTGGAATTCTCCAGGACGTTTCTTATCTAATCTTGCAGAATCGGCTGCTGATACTGCTGTTGGTGGGCTAGTCGGTCCCCACTGCACCATCCAGATTTTTTTTCCTGCGTCTTTAAAATAATCAACTTTGTTAAATTTAACCTTCAATCTGGTATTAGGCTGTAATGGCCAATCACCAACAGGGGTAAATCTCATATCCGTACTGGGTGTTCTATTAGAAGACTTTGCTGGTTGATTTTGTGCCACGGTGGCTAAATCGGCTTGACTCAATGCAGCAGTAGCTTTATCTACGTTGTCTAATCCAACTAAAGATCCAACACCTGCTAGCGCACCAGCAGCGCCTCGCGCAAGTTTGTACCCTATATTGCCCTCTTTTAATATATCACTGATCTTCATCTTTGAATTTCCTAATACCACGAGAGAATTTTGCAGGATCTTGTCCTTTGATTGCATTAAGCAGGCGTCGTTCTAATTCACCTGCAGTCACAGCATCGTAATTTTCTCTTATATGGTTAATGAGATTAATGGCGCCATTGATAATATTATTGGCACGAGTTTCGATGAGATTAGCCTTATCTTTATGGACTAGTAACTCATCAAGCTCTGTAAGAATGCTACGAGTGCGCTTTTGCAAAATTTAACTCCAATTTAATGTATTTATCGAAAAATTAAAAGAGTTATTCTGCTTTTTTAAGCCCGGCTAACATGCTTTTAAGTTTAGTACTATTAACTTCTGCATTAATTTTAGGAGCGTCTGTAATTTCGCCAGTTTCTTTATTTACAGTACTACCAGTTTTGATACTACTTAGGATATTTGCCGCAGGGTTGCGCATGCCACCATTGGCATCATCACTAGCGCCGCTGTCTGTGATACGCATTGTGTCAATATCGTAGTCCAAATCGATCTTTTGTCCTACCCCGGTTGAACTACGTGATTTCATACACTGAATTTGATAGCGGCCGCGCTCACGCATAGCACGTGACGTAAAGATACCAAACACGTTGTCTGCTGTGTTAATCTTACTCAATCCGCCTGCGATGTGACTATGATCAAATTCAATTTCTTCCACAGCACCACGATTAAGTTGCGATGCGGTCACAAATAGTACACCAAGTTCTTTTGCTAAGTTACGTAGCTCTTCTGATACATATTTGTCTTTGACAAATAGGTCATTTGGGCTAACTTTAGCACTAACAGGCATAACTAAATCAAGATAGTCGATCATAACAAAGTCTACCCGACGTCCTGTTTGAATTTGATATTCTTTTAAGTATGCTCTAATGTCGTTGACATTACTTTGCGCTGGCATACCTTTAATTTGATAAGTGCCAGCTTTCTTACTTACAAGACGCACTTTCATTGTAGTAGTGTCCATGTCCTTACGGATATCCTTAGTGCCCATACCTGTAAGCATAGCATCAGTTCTTAATGCGCAAAGCTCTTCACTCAGCTCTAAACTTACATAAACACCATTTAACCCTTGTTGTAACCAACTTAAGGCAATGTTCATCATGACCAATGATTTGCCTGAGCCCGATCCACCAGCAAAGATGTTTAGTTCGCCGCGACTAAATCCGCCATACAATAACTTATCAAGTTGTGGCCACCCGGTACTTACCTGTCCGCCACTATTATAGTATTTTTCAAGACGTGCCTTAGGGTCTAGGAAATAATCTGTGCCCATATCTTTAGTAAGACTAATCTGCACAGCATCTTTGATTAATTTTTCTACAGGATTAAAGTCGCCTTTTTCTAACATGTCTGCGGCTTTAAGAATAGCACGTTCAAGTTCTTGCTTCTTAGTAAAGCCTTCAAACTCGGTCATAAACCATTCATAATGGCTTTCGTTTAAGTCTGGCACGTGTTTAAGTTCTACGCCTGTAACTGCTTTGACTTGATCAACAGTTGGCATAGTGCGATGTTGATCTGTGTGTTCTTTGATAAAACGTGCAACTTCACGTAAACTTCTGTCAAAGTTTTCTGGATTATAAATGTTTTGGACGCGAACATATGATTGTGCATCCTGCATCATCATTTCAATAAAAAGTTTTTGTAAATCTGGCGAATAGTCTTTTGTGCTCATAATATTAATTATACATTTTCTTTTTCATAAGTTCAATTTTTAATCTACTCGTTTCTCTTGCGTCCAAAATAGACTTGAGTACAAAGAGCTTGCCATATTTAACCACAGCCTCATTAATATCTTTACATGTCTCAAAAAAGACAGGAAAACTCACTGACCAACCGTACTCAATAGCCCTGTTTACTAGTTGTGCACCTGCTCGGTCGGCATCTGGCACAACAATAACTTCTCTGCCTAAACTATCAATGATATCTGCTTGTGTTTCTGAACAGTCATTGCTCATAACACTTACCCCATCTACACTCATAGCATCAAATGGGCCTTCACAAACAATTACAAACTTAGCATCTGGCAATTGATTGTTTAAGTTGAATACTAAGTTGGGCTCGTAATTGCTGTAATACTTTGGCTTAACTCCGTCAACAAACGCACGACTTGTATAGCCAACGATCTTACCTTCCCAATACATGGGAATAATCACACGTTGATGCAGGCTGTGATCAGTACTGTCTGTCCAGTAAAAATCATACTTAGCAGGATCAATTTTACGATTGTTAACGTAATCAACAGCTAAATTTAGCAGGGGTGGCACATCTTGAAAGTTGTTTAAGATATGGAATGATAAGAACTGTTGAAAACTAATAGCATCAGCAGGTAGTTCACGAACTTTAAACTCAATTTTCTCTTCTTGTTCAGCTTTAAGCTCCTCTGGAGCTACAAGTTCACGGATGCGAATTGCTTCAATCACTAGCCGTTTTACATCGTTCTCGTTGGCGCCCAACCAGCGTAAGAGTTTACGGAATTTAAATGTCAAATGCCTGCCGGGTTGATAACTGGCTTTGAAATTACAGTTGAAACACGAATAGGAGATTTTTCCATCAGCATCTACATGGACACCCCCTCTGCTTCTTGTGTCAGCAGACTCTCCGTTGTGTACGCAGCACGGCGCATTTCCTGACTGCCAACCCGAGGGGCTAGACTTAACTTTTCTTCCAGTCTTCCAAAGGTTTACAGTAAAATCTGATACAGTTTTAATCAATTATTTTAACCATCCATCCATCTTTACTAGGTTTATTATATCTTATTGTATTATATAATTTAGTATAGGGCAAGTTATTATCTTTACACCATCCCCTAAAACATTTCACTTGCTCTTTATGACCATCCGGAAACGTTACTTCGTACAATTTAGACTTTTCTAACCAATTCTTTTTTGTAGTTTCGGATATTTTAGTGGTAACTTCTGGGTGTTCTTTGATATAACTTAACCACGTATCTGCTCGCTTTTTTCTGTCCTCATCAGTGAATCCACGTTGTGCCCACATAGCACGTGTTCGCTCAGCACACATTTTTTTATATGCCTCTAAATCAAAATCAGGTGAATTTAATTTTTTATCCCAAGCCTTTTTAGTTGACTCGGAGACTTTTTTTCTATGTTCTTTAGTTTTTAGTTTTGATAAATCTCGATATTTCATTGCTTCTTTATAATTAGGACTCTTTGATGTATCACCGCCAGTACCTTCTTCATTTACAATATTTGCCCAATTTTCATCTTCTACTACATTCCATAGATTAGAATAATAGATACCTTTATCTCTAATATCATCTTTATTATTAGATTCAAAAATAACTTCAGTATCAACGTCGCCCCCATATTTTTTAAGAATATTAACCCAACGTTTTCCTGATCCCTGGTACCAGTACGGGTCTCTTGATGTTTGTCCTAAATATTTTATTCCTGTTAATTTGTGTGTTTTTACATATAAATAATACATACATTTAATGCCCTATGTTGTATTTTTATTTATCAAAAAGACAGCATACTAGTATTTTAGCATACTAGCAGAGAAAAATCAAGAGAATTGATTAGAAAGAAGTGGTGATACTACTACGAACCCAAGTATTAGCCGCAGTACACACATACATATAACTGCCGCTGACAACTACTTGTCCTTTGACGCCCACAGCTGAACTACTAGCTGGCGCACTTTGGTTTACTAGGTTTAATCCTGTAAAGCCTAATAGATCATTTACAGTTAAGGTAACGTTACCAGTGCGCCCTGCTACTGTCAAAACGCTGTTTGTTAGCGAATTTACATTACTCTGTATTTGAGCAAAATTTTGATTAATTGTATTAAATGCGGTGCGTAGCGGATCACCATCACCTGCTGATGGACCTGTGCCTATGTTTACGTTAGATAAAATCATGGAAATACCCTAGTTATTATAGAGTATTTATCGCGATTAGTTAGTAAATGTTGTGTAGGACTTGTAGTTGCCCAGCAGCGCCCCAGTTGTCATCTGTGTAGGCTGGCAAGGTTAAACTACCCGAATTATAGCTGATTGTATAGTTGTAGAATTCCTGAGTCAGGTTAGCTACATTTGCTTGATCTAAAGTAACTGAAGCCAATGCTGTAGTTACATTACTAACAGTCACAGCGCCAGTCCAAACTGCTGCGTTGCCATCGGCACTAGTTACGCTAAATGTAAATGTTTTTCCTACAATATTTGCAGGCTTTTGGTCACTGTTACGAAAATTTATAGTAATTACATTATCAATGTTGTCATAGACTTTTACTGTTCTAGCGTACACGATTCGATTCCTTGTTGTTAAAGACAGATCTTCGTCCAAAAGTTGAACTTGGATTTTATTATCATATAAATAACTTGAGATGGTAGGCAATTTGTCTTTATCCTTATTACGTATTTAGCAGAGCTCAATGGAAGATAGTTATAAGAAATTATTAGATCAATATCCGTTTTTAAGTTACATCACCTACGGCGGAAATGAATACATTGGCGTCGTTCAAAACTCAGATGACATTATAACAACCATCTATGATTATGCTATACTTAAGTCGTTAGAACAAAAAACTAGATTTTTAGATCTAGCAGACCAATGGTGGTGGGAAAGCAACAGGCTAGTACCAATTAATGTGTTTTTAAAACAAGATTGGATAGAATTTAGAATTTGCCTAAAAACATTCAACAGTAAAGATGTTGTAATACAACACGGCCCGCATGTTAGTCTTAAAGAAATTGCCAATAAACGATCTAAGCGTCGGTCGATAACGCTTGTTCGCAGAGTAGGTTAAGATTTACTACCACTAGTTGCGAATATGCTATTGAATGTGACTTTTTAAATGCGTACTCACCTTCAACTTTATCCCAAACAGTAGCACTAACCTCCTTCCACGTCTTGCCAATCAAATGGCGTTTTGCTGGTCGAATCACTGCTAAGAACATAGCCAATCTAGGAATGGTATCTACAGGTTCGGGCATTTTAAGTAATGTGTCGTAATGATTGTTTACGTGAATTAACTGCTGACATATTGCTGGATCATACAACTTAGTCCAGTCTGGCTCCTGCATTAACTCTATTAGATGAGATTCACTGCGTACCTGTTTATACAAATTTACATTAAGAAAGTCCAGTTTAACATATCCGCGAGCTTCCGCATCATTGTAGTCCAGACTGGCATATCCTGTGAATGGATCTATAGGAATATCAGTCGGGTGTACTCCTGTATTGTGTCGAATCAGTTGACCATCACGAATTATGCTACTTGGTGTGACCTCTACTAGAGCTAGTACCTGGTCACGATCAGCAAAATCTATGTCAATATCTGAATTAAAGTTTTTCAATTTTCATACCTAACATTTGGTCATTGGGTTGTTTGCGCACAGTCTGTTCAATTGATTTCTCTATCTTTGCTATTTTAGTTTCTAATTTTTCTATTACACGTATTAAGTATAACACATCACTACGCAATTGAACAAGTTCTCCAGAAATTTTAGTATCGTCCATTACAGTCCTGCTTCCCTAAGAATCATTTTAATCCATTCAGTGTCAGCCACATAATCACTGAATTTACGTTGCCAAAAGTCTGGATCTATCCACGGAAGCACCATTGCAATATGTTCTTCCGACAAATTCCCAAGAAATTCAACACCGCTATCACAATTAAACACAACCCAAGGACTAATGCGCCCACTGGTAATATGAAAGCAAATACGATTGCTACTACCATATCTAAAGTAGTCCTTGAAACTGGCAAGGGTTTTAATCTCATCTGCATACTCCTGCATTTCTATTAGGGCACGTTCTAGTGCGTCTTGTACTGCTTCCTTTTTAAGGTAAGCATGTAGATACTCTAAATAAACTCTCTCATGTGTCCAATGATCAAGTTTTTTATTTTCTTTAATTACATAATCAATAAAGGCTCTAGGATTAACAGCACGTATAGCAACTATGTGGCGACCAAATTTTACAAAAGCATTATAATAAGGGCTTTCTACAAAATCACTATAATTTTTAAGTTTGGCGCTGCCCTGTGTCATTTCGTAAAATCGCAGGTATGCTTGTAGGCCAAATTGCACGCCTACTTCTTTTTCCTGTTGCCACCGACGTTTGCTTTCGCACAGATGCGCCGCTAGGGTACTTTCCTTGCGATATTCTTTAGCACAGTATTTGCATTTAAAACTACTTAAACTGGGCTTTAATTGACTTGTCGTCCCATCCATGCTTTCTTGCCAAGTCCTCAATATCTCTTCGATCATTTATTTCTGCCAATAGTGCGATTTCATCGTCTTTAAGTTGCGGATATATTTCTTCTAAAAACTTAACAATCTTATTGTTGCTAGTATCTTTCTTTTTAGCCGGTTGCCAATAATGATGTTGTTTGCCCATGCTCGGACTAACTGTAGTACAAGTTAGCCATTGCAATTTTGGATGCTTGTTTAAATCAAAGAAATTTTTATTTACACGTTCATTTGTAGCCATTAGATAGTAGGCTTGAAGATCACCAGACCCTGCAACGCTAGCACCGTACCGTAGCATTAAATACGTACTAAATTTTTTTCGCTCTTCGTCAGTAAATTTATCGTAGTATGCACGATCTTTGCGATCAAATGCTGCCATTTCGTTACCAATGTAAAGTGGATCGTTATTTTGAACCATTATCTTCCTTTACGCAAATAATTTAAAACTTGGTCTACACTTTGTTGCATTGTTTGATATTTGCTACGAAGACTTTCGATTTCGTCTTGTTGGCGTTCAACTATACGCAACAACCTATCAACTGCTTCTGTTTGTTCTCGTAGTTTCTTATCGTGGCTTAATAAATTAGGTCGAGGGGGTGCATTTGGATCTACCGGTTTTTTCTTCTTTGGTGCAAATTGTAATGGGTTAAACATCTTTATATTCCTTGCTTAATTTATATATCATTATAACATGATCTAACGCTTCTTGTAAAGTTAGATTTGTTTTAGCTGCTATTCGAATATTCTCCCAGAGCGCATCCTCTTTCATTCTCGTCACATATTCTTCTGCCCAAACATCTATTTCAGCGGTGGGCACCCATGGTGATGTGTCAATGTAAACTCCCTCATACATCATGTCATCTGTTACTACTTGATTATTTAATTTTACCATATTTTGCTATAATCAACAACTTCGCTCTGGCGACTTATATCTTTAACAAAATAAGCGCACAGTGGATGTTCACCTTCTGTAATAGGTACGGCTAACATCTGTCCAGGTTTAAGTTTAGGAAAATACCATTTAACGTCTTGGTAAATGTCTACGATTTCAACCGGATAAAATTCTGGTTTAAAACTCTCTAACGGATTAAACGTGTATGCACTAAATCCTCGATCATTAATTGACGCCAATGGTATAACTTCTAGATCACCAATGTCAGGTTCCCCTATTAGTATTTGCCAATCTACCGGCATCCTAATAATGTTACCGCCAATGTTTAACACTAACGCCGGACTGTTGAATGATTCTAAAAATATTAAAGGGATAAAAAAGTAATCAGGATTCTTAGGATCACTATTATCCAAAATTGCAAAACGTAGATCATCTACTTCGTCTGGAATCTCATTCATTTCGTATGCCGTGTTTTCCAATGTTAAAATGTACATAATTGTTCCTTAATTATTCCTGAATATTTTTGTTTAAATTGATCTAATGTCAGATTTGATTTAATAATCAATGCTAGAAAAATTCTATTAGTTTCTACTCCACTGACTGCGTGACATTGTTGAACGTCATAGCAATACCACCGGTTAGTTTGGAATTTATAACTAGCAGTTTCTTTAATTTCGCTAAATCTAAGATTAAATGCCTCCGACATATCGGACCGGTCTTGCCTATTGTAATCATAGAATTTAGTCTCAACATTGTTGCCACCCAGTTCAATATAAAAATTAATAGCAAGGTGCCGCAATCTATCACAATGTGGCGGCAACCAGGCAAAATTTCCCGATACGTTTCTCATAACTCCAGCAACTGTAATAATTTCTTCGTTTGGGAAATACGGAGCTAAAAATGTTGACATCTCTACATTAATGTTCTGTGCCCACTCAAAGTCATAATTAACTACATCAATTTCATAATTATGTAGTTTTTTAACCATTCTCTTGAACTGCTATTGTGTCCTAATGTTTGTGCGAATGACAATAAATTGTCAATTATTGAGATTGGCGGTGCAGGAAGTGCAAGTTCTAAGATCATCGCCATTCTACTTTCTCTACCTGATATGGATAATTTGCTTCAGTGTAGAATTTTTTACGTGCTGTTAAATGGCGTTTAGCAAACTTGCAGGTTGATGTGACGTCCCAAATTTGGACGAAATCTTTGTCTTCAGCTTTACGAATGCCTCGCCCAATTGATTGTATTACCCTAACAAAACTTTTACCAGGTTCAACCAAAACCAAATTAAAAATGCGAGGGATGTTAATCCCAACTGCGGCAACACCGTACGTGGCGACAATAACTTTGTCCTCGCTTGTTGCTACATCATCGTAATGCTCTTTGCGATCATCTGCTTTAGTTCCCCCAGACACAAACACAGCGTCTTTGATTTTTTCTACTAATGCCTTACCTGGAGCAATACGATCTACCAGAATTAGAGTATTTCCTGTAACTCTAATACGTTCTACCAGTTCGGCGATATAATCTAAACGA